>SAMEA3387512__coassemble_1188_pt1 | contig 23041 bp, 16 predicted proteins | sample SAMEA3387512__metabat2_high_PE_001 | metagenome-assembled genome bin SAMEA3387512 (sample SAMEA3387512) | Felis catus | biome: Faeces | place: United Kingdom | collected 2012
GTGCACGTCGGCGACGACGTCCTGGCCGTCGACGATGAGCTGGCCCTTCTGCTCGGCAGGGCGGCGCAGGGCGGTGTGCAGCACGGCGCGGTCCTCGGTGGTGTTGATGTGCTCGCCCGCGAACATGGCCGCGCGGCGCTCCTCGACGCCGCAGGCGCGGCCGAGGTCGGCGAGAAGCTTGACCGTCTCATCGGTGATGAGGTTCTTGGAGAGGTCGAAGTGCAGGTCGCCCGCCTGGAAGGTGAGCTTGGACACGCGGTCGGGATCGGCGGCGAACCAGTCCTTCAAGCTGATGCCCTCAGCCTGCAATGCGTCGTAGTGGGCCTGGAGGGCCTCCCACGCGGGGGTCTTGGTTGCGTCAACGGGGGCAGAGACTGCCATGTGCGTCCTCCTTAGTGGTTGCATGCACGAATGTATCCATTTTAGCACTCGACGGGCGAACGACCGTCTCGGCGACGACCATCGAGGTGACGGCGGTCGTCGAGGCGAAGGGGACATCGAGGTGAAGGGGCCATCGAAACGCAGGGAGACATCGAGGTGGCGGCGCCCATCGCAGCCCGAAGCGGACGACGAACGGCACACGACGGAAGTAGCTCGCAGCGGCACGCGGCGGAAGCGGCTCGCGACGTGAGCGGGTCACGCCCCTGCTCGCCTCAGTCCACTACGGGAGCTTGAAAAAGGCCACCGCCACCGCGCCCGGGCCCACATGCGTGCCGATGGTCGCGCCCACCATGAGCGTGGGGATGTCGTCCTCGGCGATGTTGCCCTCCCACACGGAGCGGCTGTCCTTCACGTACTTACGCAGCAATTTGTCGGACAGACCCGAGTAGCCGAGCATGACGGGCATGGAGAAATCGATGCCGCCAGCGTTCTCCACCTGCTGGCGGAGCAGGTTGCGGCCGTTTTTGGAGCCGCGGGCCTTGCCCAGCACCGCGACCTCGCCGTCGTCGATGGTAATGACTGGCTTGATGGAGAGCAGCTCGCCCACGGTCCCCGCCGCCGCGGAGATGCGGCCGCCGCGCTTGAGGTACTCGAGCGTGTCGAGCAGACCGACCACGCACACGCGATCGACCGCGGCCTCGACCGCCGCGGCGACCTCGGCGGCGGTCCTCCCCTCGTCGACCAGGCGCAGGGCGTAATCGACCAGGATGTGCTCGCCCACGGTCACGCTCTTGGTGTCGACCACGTGCACCTCGGTCGCGCCGCCCGCCTCGGCCGCCGCCGCGCACGCGCTCTGATGCGTGCCGGACAGCTTGCTGGACAGCGTGATGACCACCACGTTCTCGCCCGCCTCCTGCGCACGCGCGATGGCCTGGGAGAACGCATAGGGATTCACCTGGCCGGTGGTGGGGAACTCGTCGCCCTCGACCAGCAGCTCGTAGAAGCGCTCACGCGACAGGTCGACATCGGCCTGGTAGATCGTGGTCCCAAAGCCCACGGACAGCGGGAGCACGTCAAGCTGGGGATGGTCCCCTTGCAGGCAATCGGAACCGGAGTCGGTGATGATGCGGACGGTCATGGCCTCCCCTTTCAAGGCAGATAATGAACACTTTCCTAGTAAGTGTACCGCTATCTCTGCTCACCATCAGGTCATCACAAGCCCGAAACAATCCCGTTACGACACCTTCCCAAAAAAAGCGACCGCGATGCCGCCCGGGCCCACGTGGCAGCCGATGGCGGCGCCCACCTGCGAGATGGGGAGGTCGTCCTCGGCGATCGTGCCCTCCCACAGGTCGCGGTAGTCGTCGAGGTACCTGCGTAGCAGCTTGTCGGACGAACCGGAGTAGCCGAGCGCGCCGGGCATGTCGAAATCGATGCCGCCCACGCGGGAGATCTCGCGATGCAGCAGGGTGCGCCCGCCCTTGGCGCCGCGCGCCTTGCCCAGGATCTCGACCGCGCCGTCCGTCACCGTGATGACCGGCTTGATGGAGAGCAGCTCGCCCACGGCGCCCGCCGCCGCAGAGATGCGCCCACCGCGCTTGAGGTACTCGAGCGTGTCGATGAGGCCGAAGATGTGCACGCGGCCCACGTTCGCCTCGAGGGCGTCGGCGATCTCGTCGGCGGTGGCGCCGGCATCAAGCAGGCGCAGGGCGTACTCGACCACGATGCGCTCACCCAGTGTCATGTTCAGGCTGTCGACCACGCGCACCGTGCCCGAGAACTTACCGCGCAGGCCCTCGGCGGCGATGCACGCGCTCTGGTAGGTTCCCGAGAGAACGCTCGACATGGTGATGACGACCACATCGTCGCCCGCCTCGAGCGCCCGCGCGATGGCCTCGCCGAACACGAACGGCGTCACCTGGCCGGTGGTGGGGTGCTCCGGGCGCTCCGTCAGCAGCTCGTAGAACCGCTCGCGCGAAAGGTCCTCCCCCTCGCGGAAAGTCTCGCCTCCAAAGGCCACCGTGAGGGGCAGCACCTGCAGGGCGGGATGGTCGGTCGGGCGGTATTCGGAACCGGAGTCGGTGATGATGCGGACGGGCATGAACTCACTCCAAACGAGCACGCTGGCGTAGTAAAACTACAGAACCGTATCATGTGTTTCATAAAGCGGGGGCACTCTGGCCGGCGCGCCGCCCAAACTCATAGGCACGTCACATAAACCGCCCCGCCGCTCCACAATTCATGGCGCCGGCCCGCCCATCCCACACTCCGACCCTCTCATCCCACACGCCGACCCTCGACATAGGCCGCGAGGCTGGGCGCAAATCGGCCCCCGAGGCCCATCACGTCTCGCACCAGGCGCACGAAATAGCTCGCGTCGCGCAAGTAAGGGTTGCCGCGATCCTCGGGGTGCGCCTCACCGGGGCCGTCATGCGCCGTCTGCTCGGGAGTGGCGCGGTCGTAGAGGCGAGCGCGCCCCACCACCTGCCACACCCCCTCAACGCACGCCAGGCGCTCCGCAATCGTGCCGTCGCGCCAGCGCCCATTTGCGCAGAGGTGCGGATCGAGCACCTCGTAAACCCGGCCCGTTCTCACATCGCGCAGGCGCGCCATACCGCTTTCTCCATCCTTGGAGAGAATGGCGAAGCGCGAGAAAAACTGCGTCTGCTCGACCTGGCTCAACCGCGCTACCGTGGCGGTATCCACCCCGTCGGGGGCATGATCCACATACAGCTGAAGCGGCGTGCGGCCCTGGCGCAAGGGACGTTCGAACAGCACCCATTCGGTAAAGCACAGGTTCACCGCATCGAGGCGCGCACGCCCTGGATTCAACTCGAAAAACGCCTGTGGGCACACAAGGCGCTCGAACTCCTCGCTCGCCTTGCTCCGCCAGTCCAGCTTGCGCGCGATCCAATACGCGCACATGCGGTCGATGTCATGCCCCACCTCGGTCATCTCATCCATAGCGTCCTCCTCGCCTCGCGGATATGCCGTAACTCCAACCTACGGCACGCGCAGGCGCAAAGCGCCGGCGAGAGAGAACTGATATCAAGTGGACCGCGCGACCGTCCGGCATGACCTGACGCGTGGCTCGCACATATCGAACAGGCGGCGCGTATGCGCTGGACAGCGCAATGAAGGCTCGTCGCGCATCGCGACGAAGCGGGCGCAGGACGGCAAAAACTCCACAACTCAATTGTGAAGACCAGGTGAAATGATGCAAAAGGGCGCCTTTCGACGCCCCTTCGCCACGGTTCGGCACGCAATGCCGAGCGCGCCGCATATCCCACATGATACGTGAGACGCACTCCTATGTTCCGAGTCCCGCTACGGCCTCAAGCGGCTACCTGCGCCCACCACGGTCGCCGGGACGGCGCGTGGAACGGGAGGGGTTGCCGCCGCGCGGGGCCTGACGATCGTCCCTACCCGCGCGAGGACCGGCACCGCCGCGACCGGAGCGCCCTCCACGCGAACGGCGATCGGAGGGCTCGTCGTAATTGCGCCACGCATCGCGCCCGCCGCGCGACGAGCTTCCGCGAACGTCGTCGTGACGGCCGCCGCGCTCTGCAGGACGAGCGCCGCCGTCACGACCGGGGTGGCTGGAGCGACCAGAGCGGGAAGCGCCCTCGCGGCCGGAGCGAGACCCTTCCGCACGGCCGGAGCGGTCAGAGCGACGCGAACCGTCGGAGCCCTCATCACGCCGACGCCCGTTCGCCAGCCCCGCCTTGCCCGCGGAGCGCGAACCGCCGGAGCGCTTGGCGCCCTTGGGCTCGGGATTCGCTTCCATGCGCTTCGCCTCGCGAGCGCTCAGCAGCTCGACCTCGCCGCCCTCCTCGGCACGCACGCGCGTCTTGCCGCCGCGCTTCCGGCGCGAGGGCTTGGACGCGCCGCCGTCGGCAACGCGCCCATCCGCCGCACCGGAACGACCGGAGGGGCCATTCGCTCGCGAGCCAGTGGAATTCGCCGCTGACACTCCACTCGAGCCCTCGGCGCGCGATGCGCCGCCCTTCGCTCGCGACGATCCGCCTTCGGCACGCGACGATCCGCCTTCGGCACGCGCCGAACCGCCCTTCGCCTTGTTCTTCGCCTTGCGACGGCGCTTCTTCTCCTTCTTGCCCGCGGGAGCCTTGGCGGGGACGCGATCGGGATCGACCTGCGGGGCATTCGAGCCCACCTCGAGCCCCTCGGCGTCGAACAGGTCCGCGGTCTTGCCCATGAGCGCCTCGATGTCGTAGAACTCGGCCACGTCATCGGGGGTCACGAAGGTCAGGGACCAACCGAGCTCGCCGGCGCGGCCCGTGCGGCCGATGCGGTGGATGTAGTCGACCGGGTCCTCCGGCACGTCGAAGTTGACCACGTAGCGCACGTCGGAGATGTCGATGCCCCGCGCCAGCACGTCGGTGGCAACCAGCACGTCGCACTCGCCGGCGCGGAATGCCTTGAGCGCGCGCTCGCGCTGGGCCTGGCTGCGGTCGCCATGGATCGCCGCGCAGGTGATGCCCGCGCGCGCCAAGCGACGGCTGCAGGCATCGGCACGGTGTTTGGTGCGGCAGAACACGATGGCGCGGAAGGCGCCCTCACGCTTGAGCACGCTCGCGAGCAGCGCGTTCTTGGCCTCAAGCGAAACAGGCAGCACGTACTGCTCAACCGTGTCGGCGGTGGAGGTCACCGGGGCGATCTCCACGCGGGCGGGGTCGTGCACCAGATCGGTGATGGAGCCCACGGCCTGCTCGTCCAGGGTCGCGGAGAACAGCAGGGTCTGACGGTCGTCGCGCGTGTAGCCCACAATGCGGCGCACGGCGGGCAAAAAGCCCATGTCGAGCATGCGGTCGGCCTCGTCGAGCACGAGGACCTGCACCTGGTCGAGCGAGCAGGCGCCCTGGTCGATGAGGTCCTGCAGGCGGCCCGGCGTGGCGATGAGGATGTCGCAGCCGCGCTTGAGCTTGTCGCGTTGCGGGTTGTAGCTCACGCCTCCCACCACGGTGACGCTCGTGTGACCGGTGCGCCTGGCGATGGCCCGGCACACGTCCTCGATCTGCTGGGCGAGCTCACGCGTGGGCGTGACGACGAGCATGAGCGGGCCTTGCGCGGCGACGCGGCCACGCGCGCGCCCGCGGGGCACGTGCGGCAGGTTGTTCATGGTGGGCAGCAGGAACGCCGCGGTCTTGCCGGTGCCGGTCTGGGCGGCGGCGAGCACGTCCTCGCCGTCGAGGGCGTGCGGGATCGAGGCTGCCTGCACGGGCGTGGGCGAGGTGTAGCCCATGTCGGCCACCGCGGCGAGCACTTCGTGGGAGAGGCCGAGGTCGGCAAAGGTCGGGCCATCGCCCGCCGCGGACCCGGCGGACGGCACGTTGGCGGCGTCCGCAGGGTCGGCAGCCGGCGCACCGGCAGTGGAAGTGGAGTCGGGAGCGAGGGTACCGGCAGCGTTGGCGGTGAGACCAGAGGCGGACGGCTCGACGGCAGACTCGACATGCACAGCCTTGTCGGCGTGACGGGAGCCTCGCACCTCATTTTCGCGTGCGGCGCGATCGTTCATGGTGTTTTGAGAAGACAAAGGGGGTTTCCGTTTCCGCGCGGCGGCAGGACAAGAGCGCTCCACACAAGGAGCCGCATGTCGCATATACCCGTCCGCGCAAGAGGGTTCAATACAGATGCGCGGACCGGTTTTCCGCGCGGTGGAGCACGTCCGCACCGGCAAGCCGTATCGCCTGGGCACCGTGCCCGGGCGCGGGCGCATTCGCGTGACGCGTGGAGCAGATTCCACCGCAGGCAAGTATAGGGGCTCTCCCGCGCACCCCGCCTTGACCGCTCCGTTCCGCAGCAAAACCCCACAGCCCGTCGTACTCGTCCCGTTCCGTCGCAAGCCCCAAAGCTTGTTCGCATCCGCAGCCCGCGTACCCGGGACCCCACGCAGCCCCATTTCGGCAAAGCCACCTCACTCACCCACTAGACACCCCAGGGGGGTGGGGTATACTAAGCCATTAAGATGATACGAAGGGAGCTGCATATGGCTCAAGAGAGATTCGACGTGGGCGGAATGACCTGCGCGGCGTGCCAGGCGCACGTCGAGAAGGCCGTCTGCAAGCTCGACGGCGTGTCCGACGTCTCCGTCAACCTGCTGTCCGGCAGCATGCAGGTGACCTACGACGAAACTGCGCTCACCGACGAGGAGATCTGCAACGCCGTCGACCGCGCGGGGTACTCCGCATCCCCCGCCGTTGACGCCCCCGGCACCGCAGCGGGAAGCACCCACGCCGCGCGCGCCCTAGAGTCCCCCACCAAAAAGCTCGAGGAGGCCGCGCGCGCCATGCGGGGGCGCCTCGTCACCTCGATTGCGTTTCTCATCCCTCTTTTCTACCTAGGGATGGGGCACATGCTCGGCTGGCCGCTGCCGGCGTTTTTCGGCGCGCCCGAGAACATCATGAACCTCGCGCTCACCGAGCTGCTCCTGCTCGCACCCATCCTCTACGTCAACGACGCGTACTTCAAAAACGGGTTCAAGTCGCTCGTCCACGGCGCCCCCACCATGGATGCGCTCATCGCCATCGGCGCCACCGCGAGCGTCGCCTGGTCCATCTGCGGCATCTACCGCATCGGCGCGGCGCTCGCGGTGGGCGACATCCACGCGGCGCACGCCCTCGGCATGGACAACCTCTACCTGGAGAGCGCGGGCACCATCCTCTCCCTCGTGACGGTGGGCAAATACCTCGAGACGCGCAGCAAGTCCAAGACCGGCGGCGCAATCGAGGCCCTCATCGACCTCGCCCCCAAGACGGCGACGATCGTCAACGCCGACGGCACCGAGAGCGCCCTCAACGCCGACGACATCCAGCCCGGCCAAGTCATTCTGGTGCGCCCGGGCGAGACCGTCCCCGTGGACGGCGTGGTGCTCGAGGGAGCCTCTTCCATCGACGAGAGCGCCCTCACCGGCGAGTCCATCCCCGTGGAGAAGGCCCCGGGCGACACGGTGAGCGCCGCGACCGTCAACCGCACCGGCTCGTTTACCTTTCGCGCCACCCGCGTGGGCGCTGACACCAACCTGGCACGCATCATCCGCCTGGTCGAGGACGCCAACGCCACCAAGGCGCCCATCGCGCGCATCGCGGACAAGGTCGCCACGGTCTTTGTGCCCGCGGTGCTCGTCATCGCGGCCGTGACGTTTGCGGTGTGGCTCGTCGCGACCGGCGGCGATGTGAACGAGGCCCTCACCGCGGCCGTCGCGGTCGTGGTCATCAGCTGCCCGTGCGCGCTGGGCCTGGCCACCCCCGTCGCCATCATGGTGGGCACCGGGCGCGGTGCCGAGATGGGCGTCCTGTTCAAGAGCGCCGAGGCGCTCGAGGCCCTGCGAGACGTGGACACCGTGGTGCTCGACAAAACCGGCACCATCACCCAGGGCAAGCCCGTCGTCACCGACATCCTGCCCGCACGCCGCGCCGACGGCGAGGCCGCCATCAGCGAGAAGGGACTCCTCAAGCTCGCCGCGGCGCTCGAGCGCAACAGCGAGCACCCGCTCGCCGAGGCGATCATGGCGCACGCCGAACAGCGCGGCATAGTGTCCCGCACCGTGGAGGCGTTCCAGGCGATTCCCGGGCGAGGCGTGACGGCGCGCGAGGGCGCCAACCGCATCGCCGCGGGCAACGCCGCCCTCATGGCCGACCTGGCCATCGAGGTCGACCGCGCGCAGCTCGAGGCCTTTACCCGCGACGGCAAGACGCCGCTCTTCTTTGCCAAGAACGGCGCGCTCATGGGCACGATCGCCGTTGCCGATGAGCTCAAGCCCACCGGCAGGGAGGCCGTCGCCGCACTCGACGCGCTCGGCGTGCGCACCGTCATGCTCACGGGCGACAACGAGCTTACGGCGCATGCCATCGCCCGACGTGTGGGCGTGGGGCAGGTCATCGCCGACGTGCTCCCCGCCGACAAGGAGCGCGTGGTTCGTGAGCTGCAAGATGCCGGCCATCGGGTCGCCATGGTGGGCGACGGCATCAACGACTCCCCCGCCCTCGCCCGCGCTGACGTCGGCCTGGCGATCGGTGCGGGCGCCGATGTCGCCAAGGAGGGAGCCGACGTCGTGCTCATGAAAAGCGATCCCCTGGATGTCGCGCGTGCCATCGAGCTTTCCCGCGCCGTCATCCGCAACATCAAGCAAGACCTCTTTTGGGCGCTTTTCTATAATTCCCTCGGGATTCCGCTGGCAGCGGGCGTGTTCTACCCGCTGTTGGGGTGGCAGCTCTCCCCCATGTTCGGCGCGGCGGCTATGAGCCTCTCGAGCCTCTGCGTGGTGGGCAACGCCCTGCGACTGCGAGGGTTCAAGCCCAAAAGCTGATGGCCAGCCGGCCCAAGGGCTGATTGACCTGCCAGCCCAAGGGCCAATGGCCAGATAGGTCCTACCGCCCAATGCTCGGGCCTGCAGGCAGATCGATCCACCGGTTGACGGGCCGATCCGTCCCTAAGGATGATGGGCGGACTGACAAGCCAAACGACCCAAAAGCCGATTGGCCGAGCGACCCCAAAGCTGATGGACGGACCCACTCTAAAGGCCGATGACCCCAAAACAGATGGGCAAACCGATCCAACGGCCAACGATCCCAGAAGCTGATGGGCGAATCGACCCAAAAGACCGAGGCACGGACGTCTGCAGCGGCAAAACCTGTGACCGGATGCCGCAAATCGGGCGATAATGTAACGAATTTCGAAACACCCCGAATAGAGGCACGCAATTCTTGGAATACCTGCAGGAAACACGGAGCGAAATATGCCATATACTCGACCCGTCTCATTTTTCATTACATTATCGCCCGATTTGTGGCACTCCTGCCTCAGATCACCCCTCCGCAACGGCAAGTCGCCCCTCCGCAACGGCGAGCCAGCCCTCCGCAGCGGCAAGTTGGACTTCCTCAACGGCGAACCGGCCCTCCGAATCGACGAACCGGCCCTCGGCAGCGGCAAGTCGGCCCTCCGAATCGGCCATCCCCTCCATGATGACCGGGCCCATCGCCGCAGCATCAAGACAATCGCTACGACTCCCCCAAGCTCACCTCGAGACAAGCTCGCGGCCGCCCCTCTCGATGGCAGTGCGTTCCCCATCGCGACACCCTCGAGCCCTCCACCACAACGATCCCACGCGCCCCACCATGACGGACTCGGCCACCCCTCCGTCCAGCGTTACATATGAATCGGGTACCAAGAGCGGCACCGACGCCGCTCAAACATAGACAAGGCACAGAAAGGAACCATCATGAACTACATCATCAAAACCGAAGGCCTCATGTGCGGCCACTGCGATGCGTCCGTCGAGACCGCCCTGCTCAACGTGGCAGGCGTCACCGACGCCGAGGCCGATCACGAAACGCAGACCGTCACCGTCACGTGCTCCGACGAGGTCGCACCCGAGCAGCTCTCCGTCGCCGTCCAAAGCGCGGGCGAGAAGTTCCGCGCGCTGTCCGTCGAGGAGGCGTAGACCCACATGATGGCAGACCGCGAACGCACGCTGCGCCTGCTCAAAACCGCGCGGGGGCAGATCGACGGCATCATCAAGATGGTCGAGGACGACCGCTACTGCATCGACATCTCCACGCAACTCATGGCCACCCAGTCGCTTATCGGCCGCGTGAACGCCGACGTGCTCAAGGCGCACATCGGCGGCTGCGTGCAACAAGCCGTTGAGAGCGGAACCGACGCGGAAAAGGCGGAGAAGCTCGCCGAGATCGAGGCGGTCATCGAAAAGCTTGCGAAATAACTGTTCGATCTGTGTCAGTTTGACGTGAGTTGGGGTACCGTAACGGAATGAGAGTCTCAGCCGCGCGCAGGGCACGGCATCAACTTGGGAGGAACCTCGTGAACGACTTCATGAAAGACCGGTACGGCGTCGACGAGCTCGCCATGATCATGGGCGGGGCCGGCGTGGTGCTCGCGCTCATCGGCACCATCGCCAATCTGGACCCGCTCACGTGGCTGGCGCTCGCGGTCATCCTGCTCGCGCTTGCGCGCGCATTCTCGAAGAACGGCGCGGCGCGGCGTAAGGAAAACGAGGCGTTCCGCTCGTTCGCCAACAAGGTCCCGGGCCTGCGCGACCTTGTTGCTCGCATGGGTGGCGGCGCGGGCGATAGCGCGGCGAGTACTTCCGGAGCCAAGCGCGGTCCGTCGCAGGCCGACCTCGACCGAGCCAAGCGCACCGCAAAGAAGATATGGAAGGAGCGCAAGACCTCGCACTTCCTCAAGTGCCCCAACTGCGGGCAGATCATGTCTGTCCCCAAGGGCAAGGGCAAGATTCGCGTGACGTGCCCCAAGTGCCGCACCAAGATAGAGACCAAGTCCTAACTAGAGATCAAGCCCTAACTAGAGAGCAAATCCTAACTAGAGATCCAGTCCCAACGGCGCGCGCTCCGATCGCCGACCAATGACATGTCCTGGGACCGCGGCGCATCGTCATGCGTCGCGGTCCCAAGCTGTTACGTTGCACGCTCGCGTTCAAGCCCTGGCGCTGACTCATACAACTGCGTTCGTCGGAGCGGCTCATCTGGAAGCGATATCCGACGACACGCGCCCCAGAGCGACCCCCCGACGGCACGCGCCCCAGAGCGACCCCCGACGGCACGCGCCCCAGAGCGATCCCGCGACAACACGAGTTCGCGTCCTAAACCCAGCACCATTCGTCTTGGCCCGCTCTTCTTGCCCCGCAAACCGGTAAGGCGCCTGCGCACCAACATGACGCCGACACGCCAACAAGACGTTTGCGCACCAACAAGGCATTTGTGCAATGTGCGAAAACGGCCGTTTGAAAACACCCCGTTCGTTTCAAACCATTGATAAAGCACATTACCAAGGCCATTTCTGTGCGAAAACCACCTTTTGAAACCATCCGGTACATTTCAAAAGGTGGTTTTCGCATATCCGGGCAATGTAGCCAGCCTATCACGGCAATGCGTCTGGCGTGCCAGGGGGAATGCAACCGGCATGTCAGAGCCTGCGGCGGGTATGCCAGGGGCAGCGAGCCCAGCACATCGGGGATAACGCATCCGGGGCAACGCACGCGGCCCATTAACGCACGCGGCCTATCAACGTACGCGGCCCGTCGGGGGGGCAACGCATCAGGCCCGTCGAAAGCAATGCACCGGGGCCCATCGAGGGTATGACCAGGTTCATCAAGGGCGTGTACCCCGCATACCAGGGGCAATGCGTCCGCATGCCGTAAAGGCTTTGGCAACCCTACGAAACCGGTTGCTCCATGATCCAGTCGAGCTCCGCGTCCAGCTCGGGAATATGCTTGACGCAGGGGCGCTCGACGTACGCCCCACGGCACATCACGTGGCGCACATCGCGCAGGGCCGAAAGGTCATCGAGCGGGTTACGCTCGACCACGATGAGGTCGGCCGACTTTCCCTCCTCCACGGTGCCCGTCTCTTCGCCCAACCCAAGAAGACGCGCGTTCACGGCGGTCGCCGTATGCAGCGCAAAGGCGTTGCTCACGCCGACGTACTTGGCAAAGTACGCCACCTCGCGCCACATGTCGTACTGCGTCACGTACGGGCAGCTCGAATCGGTGCCCAGGCCCACATCGATCCCCGCGCCGAGGGCCTCGCGGGCACTTTGGATAATGCCCTCGCACACGATGTCGCCGTTGGCCTTTTGGACGTCGGTGGAGCGGGTCTTTTCCGGGTCGAGCTTGGCAAAGGGCAAAGCGGGCGAAATGGTGCACGTGAGGCTCGGTTTACGGCCCGCGAACTGCGTGTGAGCCGCACCGCGGTACAGCTCGACGATCTGCGGGGTCATGGGGGCGCCGTGCTCGATGGTGTCCACGCCGGCCTCGAGCGCCACGCGCACGCCCTCGGTGCTCTCCACGTGAGCCATCACGGGAAGGCCGAGCTTGTGTGCGGCGGAGCAGGCGGCGGCTGCGATTTGAGGAGACATGCGCAGCACGCCGGGCTCGCCCATCTTGGTGGCGTCGAACACGCCGCCCGTCACGAACAGCTTGATCACGTCGGCGCCGTGCGCGGCGATCTCGCGCACGAGCTCCGCGGCGCGCTCGGGACTCTCGGCAATCTGGGCGAAGAGCCCCGCGCCGTGCCCTCCCTCGACCGTGATGCCCGTTCCCGGCGTGATCATGCGCGGGCCCACGTACTTGCCCGCATCGAACCCGTCGCGCACGGCGATGTCGCCATACAGGGGGTCCCCGGCGCCGCGCACCGTGGTCACACCGCTCGCAAGCTGCTGCTGAGCGCTCTTGCGCAGCATTTTGCACACCACGGCGCGCCCCAGCGGATTGTCGAGCTTCTTCATGAGCGCACCGGCGTCGCCCGCGCTCGTGGGCCGACCCGACCCGCAAAAATGCACATGCATGTTGATGAGCCCCGGCAGCAGGTACGCGCCGCCCAGGTCGACCACGCGCGCCCCGGCTGGAACATCGACCCGTGACGCCTTGCCGACCCGCGCGATCACGCCGCGGTCGACCACGACCGTCATGTCCTGCTGCGGCTCCATGCTGGCGGTGCCGTCGAGAATCGTTGCATGGGTAAAGGCGATCGACTCGTTTGGCGTCATCATGCCCTCCTTAGGTCCTTGGTGCGCCCGCGCCCCGCGCAAAGCTCAAACCACTTTACTCCTTTAAAGCGTTTAAGGAGAAGTCGATTTGCCCCGGTGGCAACAGAGAAAGGCAATTCGGACGAGCCGGGCCGAAGCGATGGCTCGAGCCCCCACCGAAGCGAAGCCGGGCCGCAGCGACGGCTCAGGACCCCACCGCACTGCAGCAGGAGACCCCGAACGCCGTGCTCGCCGAAGACCGGCGGCCTTAACGACGGCCGTAAGGGAGCCCACGCCACGGAGCCGACGGGGCCCGCGCCACATCCACGGCGGAGCCCCCACCGCGCCCTCGTAACCTCGAAAACCTACCGCTCGCCGAATCACGCCGAACCCTTGCCGACTCTTTGGGCGAAGCGCGCGGACGCTGGGGTATCAATAGGGCCATTGGAACGGTAAAACGTTTTTCGGTGGGCATATCCCGCAATCGCGCAACTCAGGCGACGGCGTGCGCCCGCCCGAGGCAAAACCAGAGCGGCATACGAGCCCGTGCACCGATTAACCGCAACCAGCTCATCCCAAGGAGGATCAACATGTCAACCACTTCCGTCACCCAGGTCCTGGCCGGCCACGGCGTCCATACGGCAGAGGGCTCCGTCCACGTGGACATGGTGCCCGCCGAGCTCGTCGAGTGCGCACTCGCCTGCAAGGAGGGCAAGCTCTCCTCCAACGGCTCGCTCGTGGTCGAGACCGGCAAGTACACCGGGCGCAGCCCCAAGGACCGCTTTGTGGTGGACACCCCCGACGTGTACGACAAGATCGCCTGGGGCAACGTGAACGTCCCCATCTCCCAGGAGAGCTACGAGAAGGTGCGCGACGGCGTCGCCGCCTATCTCTCCGACCGCGATGTCTACGTGGTACGCGGCCTCGCCGGCGCCGACCGCGGCCACGCGCGCAAGTTCATGGTGACCTGCGAGCTCGCCAGCCAGGCCCTGTTCATCACCCAACTGCTCGTACGCCCCACCGATGAGGAGCGAGCCGAGTACGGCGAGCCCGACTTCACCATCCTCGCCGCCCCCGGCTACAAGTGCGACCCAGCCGAGGTGGAGGGCCTCAACTCCGAGGCGGCAGTGCTCGTCAACTTCGCAGAGCGCACCGTGGTCATCGCCGGCTCCAAATACGCTGGCGAGATCAAGAAGTCCGTCTTCTCCGTCATGAACTACCTGCTGCCCGTCGAGGACAAGGTCCTCCCCATGCACTGCTCCGCCTCCATGGATCCAAAGACCCACGACACCGCCGTCTTCTTCGGCCTGTCCGGCACCGGCAAGACCACCCTGTCCGCCGACCCCAAGCGACTGCTCATCGGTGACGACGAGCACGGCTGGGCCATGGGCGAGGGCATCTTCAACATCGAGGGCGGCTGCTACGCCAAGTGCGACGGCCTCACCGAGGAGCGCGAGCCCGAGATCTTCCGTGCCGTCAAGTTCGGCGCCCTGTGCGAAAACGTCATCCTCGACGACAAGCGCCAGCCCGACTACGACGATGTCTCCCTCACGCAGAACACGCGCGTGGGCTACCCGGTCGAGCACATCCCCAACAGCTGCCTTGAGGGCGTGGGCGGCGAGCCCAGCGTGGTGATCTTCCTGGCCTGCGACGCCTTTGGCGTGCTGCCCCCCATCTCCCGCCTGTCCGCCGACGCCGCCATGTACCACTTCGTGAGCGGCTTCACCTCCAAGGTCGCCGGCACCGAGCTTGGCATCAAGGAGCCCGTCCCCACCTTCTCGGCCCTGTTCGGCGAGCCCTTCATGCCGCTCGACCCCATGGTCTACGCCGACATGCTCGGCGAGCGGATCGCCGAGGGCAAGACCCGTGTCTACCTTGTGAACACCGGTTGGGTCGAGGGCTCCTACGGCGTGGGGCACCGCATCCCGCTCGTCTACAACCGCATCAACGTCAACGCGGCACTCGACGGCACGCTCGAGGAAGCCGAGTTCATCCACGACGACGTCTTCAACCTGGATATCCCCACTAGCTGCCCCGGTGTTCCCGACGAGGTCATGGTCCCGTGGAAGTGCTGGTCCAGCAAGGAGGAGTACGACGCCACGGCCAAGAAGCTCGCGGCGATGTTCCAGGAGAACTTCGAGAAGAAGTACGCCCACCTGCCCGAGAACGTGAAGAACGCCGGACCGCGCGCCTAATTCCCCCACGGCACACCAACGTAAAGGAGCCTCGTGCAACTCATCTGCACGAGGCTCCTTCTCTATGGATTCGGCTCAACCGCTGTCAGACCAGCGCTACAGCAGCACCGCGCCGGCCATGCCCAGCACCGCCATGAGCACCATGAACGCGAGGGCGATGGGCAGCACGCGCGCCAGCAGCTTCCCCTCGATGCCGACGACCTTGACCGAGGCCATGCCGATGGCGAGCGTCTGGGGCGAGATCATCTTGCCCGCGCCCACGCCCAGCGAGTTGAGGGCCACCATCCAGTACGGGTCCATGCCGAGCGCCTCGGCGGCCTGCTGCTGCACCGAGCCGAACAGCAGGCCCGAGCTCGTGCCGGAACCGGTCACGAACGCGCCCACCGCGCCGATGACCGGCGCCATGAGCGGAAAGCACGCCCCGGTCACGGCGATGCAGAACGAGGAGATGGCGCCGATCATGCCGGCGTAGCCCATCACCTTGGCGCACCCCAGCACGGCGAGCATCGTGGCGGCGGTGGGCAGCATCTGCCGCACGGTGGCGACGAGCACCTCGCCCATCTGGCGCAGGCTCGCGCCCTGGATGAGGCCGCCGGCGAAGGCCGCGATGAAGATCCACACGCCCGGCGTGTTCACCCAGGTAAAAGTGACCGTCGAGGGGTTCTCGCCGGTAAAGATCGTCACGGAGCTCGCCAGCGGCGCCAAGGCGTCGTGGACGGCCGGCAGCAGGTTCGACGTGCCCATGAGCAGCACGAAGATGAAGATGAAGCACGACCAGGCGCGCAGCGCGCCCGCCACGGTCACGGCCTCGCCCGCATCGACCTCCATGCGGTAGACCTCCTCGATGGCGGCGGGGCGACGGGCCAAAAGCGCCGTGGCGACCAGCGAGCACAGCGAGCCAACCACGACCGCGAGCTCGGGGCCCACAAACGCGGCGACGGCAACGGACGGCAGCGCGTACGCGACGCCGGACGCCAGGGCGATATGCCACACGCCGCGCAGGGCGGAGGCGATACCAGGCTTGGGCGCGCCCTCCGCGCCCGTCTGGGCGGCGAGCACCACGATGATGAAGGGGACGATCACGAAGAAGGGCGCGAGCTGAAGCATCTCGGTAAACGCCAAGCGGATGGGGTCGAGCCCCGTGAGGCCGGCGAGCGACACCGTGGGCACGCCCACCGAGCCAAAGCACGTGGGCACGCCGTTGGCCACCAGGCAGATGAGGACCGCCTGCAGCGGCGGGAACCCGAGCGCGGCGAGCATGCCGGCGGGGATGGCGACGGCCGTGCCAAAGCCGCTCATGCCCTCCATGAAGCCGCCGAAGCACCAGGCCACCAGCAGGGCGAGCACGCGGCGATCGCAGGAGAGCGAGGTGATCATGGAGCCGATGACGTCCATGGCGCCCGTGCGCACGCATAGGTTGTAGGTGAAGACCGCGGCGATGATCACGAGCACGATGGGCCACAGGGCCATGAGGAAGCCCTCGAGGCTCGCCGAGGCGACCTCGACCACGGGCATGCCCCACCAGGTGAGTGCGAGCACGCAGGAGATGGCGAACGACCCCAGGGCGGCCTTCCAGGCGGGAAGGTGCAGCGCGACGAGCGCGACGATCAGCCAGATTATTGGCAACAGGGCCAAGGCGAAGGGAACGGCGAGTTCAGCGATGGACAAAACGGCTCCTAACGACATCCGATGTGCTGCATCCGATCACGCGGCGCGGCGCACGAGGGGCCGCGCGCGCCGGAACATGGTACCACTCGCCGGCGCGGGCGCAGGCACGCCGTCCGCTTGCGAGACCCGTTGGAAACAGATGGCACAGGCAGGCGGCCTCCCGTCGCAGCGCGTCGGGGGCACCGCGCCACCATGCGCGGACCGCCCGCCCCATCGCCACTCGCCCCATCGCCGCCCGCCCGCGCGCAAAGGGACTATACTTGCGTCCATCCCGATCGATTGGAACGTCCCGTGCCCATCCATCCGCTCGACAACCTCCGCCGCAAGGTCCGCGACCTCCACGCCCGCCACGATGCCCGCCACAGCGTGACGCTGTTCGGCCCCGGCCGCCCATCCTCCGCCCCGACAGGCAACACCCCGGCGGGCGGCGCCCCCTCCGTGCCCGGCATGCGCGAGCCCGGCCCGCTCGCCCGCATGGCGAACGCCTGGTGGACGCGCCTCATCGACTCGGTGTACGACGGCGGCCTCGCCGCGCAGGAGGCGGAATACGAGAGCGGCGAGACGCGGCGGGACTACCTTTGGAACACCGTCGGCGTGGGCGCATGGGGCATGGTCTTCCCCGCGCTCACCGTCGTGGCCACCCAGCTCGCCGGCCCCGAGCAGGCGGGCCGCTTTTCCATGGCGTTCGCCGCGGGCACCCTGCTCATGTTCCTGTCCAACTTCGGCGTGCGAAACTTCCAGGTGTCCGACATCGACCAGACCAGCTCCTTCGCCTCCTACCAGGTGCACCGCTGGGTCACCTCGGGCCTGGCCCTCCTCGTGGGCCTTCTGTACTGCACCATCCGCGACTACGGCCCCGCCATGCTCATGCTCTCCATGGGCGTCTACGTCTACAAGATCGTCGACGGCCTCGCCGACGTGTACGAGGGGCGCCTGCAGCAGGCCGACAAGCTCTACCTGGCGGGCATCAGCCAGGCGCTTCGGTCCGTCGCGGCCATCGCGGCCTTCGCCATCCTGCTCTTCCTCACCCGAAGCACCGCCATCGCCGCGGTGGGCATGGCCATAGCCACCGTCGCCACACTCGTGCTCGTGTCCGTCCCCCTCGCCCTCCTCGAGACCGAGGCGTCCCGCCCGTGGAAGACGCAGGAGGTCGGCGAGCTGTTCCGCCATTGCTTCCCGCTGTTCTCGGCGCTCTTCCTGTTCAACCTCATCGAGAGCCTGCCCAAGTTCGCCATGGAGGGCATGCTCCCCTACGACAACCAGCTCTACTTCAACGCGCTGTTCTTCCCCGCGCAGGGCATCCTGCTGGCGGCGGGCTTCATGTACAAGCCGCAGCTGCTGCGCCTGGCGAACATCTGGGCCAACCCGCGCCGCCGCAAGCGCTTCGACCTCATCGTGCTCGCCATGGTCGGGGTCATCTGCGCGCTGACGGCGGGCACGCTGGTGTTCATGGGCTGGATCGGCATTCCGGTCATGGGCTTTATGTACGGCATCGATTTCGAGAAGTTCCGAACGCTCGCCTACCTCATGATCGCCGCGGGCGGCGTGAGCGCGGCGATCGACTTTCTCTACGCCATCATCACCGTACTGCGCCATCAGGACTCCGCCACCAAGCCCTACCTCGTCACGTTCGCCTTCGCGCTCGTGGTGCCCACCGCGCTCATCTGGCTGTTCGGCCTCACGGGAGCCGTCGTTGGGTACCTCGCCTCGATGCTCTTGCTGCTGGTGCTGCTGGGTATCGAGTACTACCGCATTCGGCAGAACCTCTCGCAAAAGAACCGCTCGCCGTTCCGCTCGTAGAACGCAACCGCAGCCACAGTTGCGGCGGCACCTCAATTTAGGGACAGTCCCTAAATTGAGGTGATCAAAGGGGCCCTCGCCGACCCCTGCCTCCGCTACTCGCCCTCGTTGATGTCGGCGTACCACACGCGGCGGTCCTCCAGGCGCATGACGCCCACGCGCCCGCTCGGGTACCCCGCGGCGGCCGAGCAGTCGATGCAGATGCGGTCGGCGACCCCGCCCGTGTCGCGCGTCGGGCCAACCTCCACCATCACGCCGCGCAGGTTCTCGTCCACGCCCGTCCCGCACATGAGGCGCGCATAGCGACCCAGCAGGATCGACGGGGTGTGGCCGGCCACCACCACCGGGCCGCGGCCGTCCAGGCCCACAAGGCCCGTGGGGTTCGACCAGAACTCGCGCCGAATCCACAGCAGGTCCTCGACCTGCTGGGAAACCATCGCCCCCAGCAGGTCCTCCGCCGTGGCGTACGCATAGCCGCCCCGGCCATCCGGCCCCACGCCCGCCTGGGCCAGCGATGCGCGCAGGCGCGGCGCGTCGATGCCGGCGTGGCACAGCACGTGCATGCGGCGGGCGCCGGGGGCGGCGGTGGGACGAGCGTCATCGGTCTCCACCACGGCGAACGTGGGCAGCGCCGCGAGCCAATCCATGAGCTCGGCGTAGCGCTCGCGCGGCAGCGCGTCGAGCTGCTCGGAGGTCACGAACCCGCCGTTCATATGCCACGACGTCATGTCGAGCTGATCGCCCTTGAGGATCGTCTCGAGCAACATCGCCTCGTGATTGCCCATGAGCACGTGGACGTTGGGCAGCGAACGCACCAGGGTGATGACGCCCAACGGGTCGGGGCCGCGATCGACCATGTCCCCGAGGACGAACACCGTGTCTTGGGTTCCGGGCCGTGCCATCTCAAGGGCGCGGTCGAGCGCCCGCACATGCCCGTGCGCGTCCGATGTCACATACGTCGCCAAAGCGCCCTCCTTCAAGGTCAACTTGAACGTTAGGGTTATTGTATGTCCTCATGGCTCGAAGCTCAAACAACTTGTGGGGCACTTGTTAACATTCAGGTCACGCGCGCTTCATCGTCCCGGCACGCACTTTACAGTGCTAAAGTTCTCGGCACATCATCCGTCCGATTGGAAGGTGCGCCATGGCGCGTGTGCACAATTTCTCCGCCGGCCCGGCCGCGCTCCCCGAGTGCGTGCTGCGCGAGGCTCAGACCGAGCTGCTCGACTACGCGGGCAGCGGCATGTCCATACTCGAGATGAGCCACCGCTCCGCCACGTTCCAATCCGTCATCGACGACGCCGAGGCGAGCTTGCGCCGTCTGCTGGGCATCCCCGGCAACTACCGCGTCCTCTTTCTCCAGGGCGGCGCGACCCTGCAGTTCGCCGGCATCCCGCTCAACCTCATGCGCACCGGGCGCGCCGGCTACTTCCTCACGGGCAATTTCGCCAAGCTCGCCTGGAAGGAGGCGTGCAGATACGGTGAGGCCGAGGTGCTCGCCACCAGCGAGGACACGAACTTCGACCGCATCCCCGACCTTGAAGCCGTGGGCGAGTGGGCGAGCCGGAACGACCTCGACTATGTGTACATCTGCCAGAACAACACCATCTTTGGCACCATGTTCACCGAGCTCCCCCCTACCGGCACGACGCCGCTCGTCGCCGACGTGTCGAGCTGCTTCTTGTCGCTGCCGCTCGAGGTCGAGCGCTACGGGCTCATCTACGCCGGGGCGCAAAAGAACGCCGGGCCCGCGGGCGTCACGGTGGTGATCGTGCGCGAAGACCTCATCGAGAACGGCCCCGCGCGCGCCGACATCTGCCCCACCTACCTGGGCTACCAGCTGCAGGCGGCCAAGGGCTCGATGTACAACACCCCCAACGCGTTCGGCATCTACCTGTGCGGCAAGGTCTTTCGCTGGGTCGAGCAGACCGGGGGCCTCGCCGCCATGGAGGCGCGCAACCGCGCCAAGGCGGAGCTGCTCTACGACCTGATCGACCGCAGCGAGCTGTTCCACGGAACCGCGCAGCCGGGCAGCCGTTCCATCGCAAACGTCACGTTCCGCACGGACGATGCGAACACGGATGCGGCCTTCATAGCCTTTGCTCGCGAACGCGGCATCGAGGGCGTCAAGGGGCACCGCCTGGTGGGCGGCATGCGCGCGAGCATCTACAACGCCGTGAGCATGGAGTCCGTCGAGGCGCTGGCAACGTGCATGCGCGACTTCGAGGCCAGCTGGTCCCCGCGATCTATCTAGGGCCTTGGCGCCCCGACCCGTCGCCCGGGCGGTTGGACCCGTCTCGGGCAGTCCCGCTCGCGCGAAGAGCCCACTGATCTCTTCGGCTCGTGGGAAACTCGCGGCGGCACTGACCGCCTGGGAGGACGGGACGGGACGCCAAAGCCCCTCAGCACGCGAGCCTTTAACACTGAACATGAGGGCCGAGCGCTTGGGCGGATGGTGAAATCCACCGCGAGCTCCGCACGCAAAAGAGAGCCCCGTGGGCCCCTCCGTCGCGCGCAGGGCTGTTCGAGCGCCGGACCTCATCATCCACCCAAAACGGAAATCGAGGACCATCATGCGATACATCAAGACCATCGACGACATCACCAAGGACGGCGCCGTCGACTTTGGAGCCGGTTACGAGTTCGTCGAGCGCGCCGAGGACGCCGACGCCATCCTCATGCGCTCCACCGACCTGCACGGCTACGACCTGCCCGAGGGCATCCGCGCCATCGGCCGCTGCGGCGCCGGCGTGAACAACATTCCCGTCGAGGAGTACGCGCGCCGCGGCGTGGTGGTGTTCAACTCCCCCGGCGCGAACTCCAACGCCGTCAAGGAGATCGTGCTCGCCATGATGATCATGTCGAGCCGCGGCATCGTGCAGGCCATGCAGTGGGTGCGCGCCAACGCCGACGACCCGGACATCCTCACGTCGGCGGAAAAGGCCAAGAAGGCGTTCGTGGGCCGCGAGATCCGCGGCAAGCGCATCGGCGTCGTGGGCCTGGGCAACGTGGGCTCCAAGGTGGCCAACGCGTGCGTCGAGCTGGGCATGGACGTCTACGGCTACGACCCGTTCATCTCCGTCGAGCACGCCTGGGCGCTCAACCGCGAGGTCCAGCGCGTGGGCACCCTCGAGGACCTCTGCCGCGGCTGCGACTACCTCACCTTGCACGTGCCCTCCAAGGCGGACACCGTCGGCATGATCTCGACCGAGCAGCTCGCCCTGCTCGCGCCGGGGGCGGTGCTCATCAACTTCGCGCGCGAGACCATCATCGACGAGGACGCGGTCGCCGCGGCGCTCGAGGCCGGCAAGCTCTCCTGGTTCGCCTGCGACTTCGCCACGCCCAAGACCGTGCGCATGCCCCGCACGTTCATCACCACGCACTCCGGCGCGGGCACCGAGGAGGCCGAGGCCAATTGCGCCGACATGGCCATCTCCGAGCTCAAGGACTACCTGGAGAACGGCAACATCGCGCACTCGGTGAACTACCCCGCCTGCTCCATGGGCAAGGCGCGCGCGGCGAGCCGCATCGCGTGCCTCCACGCCAACGTGCCCAACATGATCGGCCAGATCACGGCGATCCTCGCAAAGGACAACGCCAACGTGCAGCGCATGGTCAACGAGAGCGCCGGCGAGAACGCCTACACCATGTTCGACACCGACGAGCACCTCGACCGCGCGACCATCGAGGCCCTCAAGCAGATCCCCTCCATGTACCGCGTGCGCGTGATCAAGTAGGCGAAGGCGCGCTGGGTATCGAGCCGAACGGAGCAGTCGCTACGACCCCAAAATCGAATCGGCGGCGTCAGGCGGGAACGCGATCGACGCGATGCCCTCCGCCACCAGGGCGCTCACCGCGCTCGAGACGCTCTCGATGGGCACGCCGCCGTCCGAGGCGATCCAACGCCGATACGCCGCGAGGATCCCGCCGAACACGAACGAGAGGTAATACTCGAACAGTTCGGCGGGGATCGCGCGCGGCACCGCCCCGTAGCGCCTGAGCTCCTCGAGCATGGACGCCTTGACGCAGGAGAGCAGCAGGTCGAACGGGACGCACTCGAACACGCGGCGGTTGAGCGAGATGTTGGTCATGAGCGACACGTTCACCATGTCGAAAAACGTGCGGAGCCGCACGTCGAGGTCCTGCTCCAAAAGCTCCCCATCGCGAAAGAGCAGCGCGTGCGTGCTCTCCACGATCTCGGCGATATGCCGGTCGAGGATGTAGGCGAGCAGCCCGTCGATGGACCCGAAGTGCTTGTAGAACGTCTTGCGGTCCACATCGGCCTCGCGCGCGATGTCCGTGACGGTGATGTCCTCGTAGGGCTTGGCCCTCAGCAGATGCTCGAACGCGTCGATCATCACCTTGCGCGAGCGCATCACGCGCTTGTCCGGATGCCCATCCATGCACTCGCCTGCGCGCCCGTCCGCGCGTCCACCCGCATGTGCATCCGCGTGCACCCTCGCACGTCCATCGTCGTT
>SAMEA3387512__coassemble_1328_pt1 | contig 19383 bp, 17 predicted proteins | sample SAMEA3387512__metabat2_high_PE_001 | metagenome-assembled genome bin SAMEA3387512 (sample SAMEA3387512) | Felis catus | biome: Faeces | place: United Kingdom | collected 2012
TTTTCCAGTTATGCGACACGTTTCTGGATTGGATGGCAGGCATGATGTCGACTCACCTCGCAGAAGCAGGAGCTATCGAGGTATTTGACGAGCTCGAATCGACTAACGCGGCGATGAAGGCGCGCGGTCGCGTGGGGGCGTTGCATGGGGCCGCCTTGCGGGCACGCGTTCAGACGGCCGGCCGCGGTCAGCGCGCGCATACGTGGAGCTCGCCCGAGGGAGGGCTCTACCTCTCGATTCTCATTCGCCCGGAGGTTCCCCGTGATGCCTTGCCCGGTCTCCCCGTTGCGTGCGCCTTGGGTGCCCTCAGGGCGCTTCGAGAGGCGGGGTGTCCCCGCGCGAGCCTCAAGTGGCCTAACGACATCGTGGTGGGGCGTCGCAAGCTTGCCGGCATGCTGACGGAGCTCTCTTCCTCGAAAGAGGGGGTGTTTGCCGTATACGGTATTGGGGTGAACATGAAGGCCCCTGCGATTGCCGCGACTAGCCTGGACTCGAAGACTTGTTCGGGCTCCTCGGGTGCCACGGCTTGCCTGTGTACCGCTGCTGGCCCGATTGCCGCTGCTGGTTCGGTCGCCGCTGCCGCTTCGAGTGCCATGGCTGGCCCGACCGCCGCGGCCGGCCTAGGCCCCGCGCCTTTGGCGCCCGCGGGCCTGCTCGAGGAGCTTGCCGCCGGTGTTCAGCCGCCGTCGCTCGATTGCCTTGCCGAGCTTGTACGCACGAGGGTCTTGGAATCCGTTGACGAATGGATGGATGCATACGGCCAAAGCGGGGCGTATCGCGGGTTGCCCAAGCCCGGGAGCCGCGTGTTGGGACCCGACACGACACGCTGGATCGAGGATCCGGTGCGCGGTGGCGCCGAAGGGCCCTTGGCGCCACTTTTGGCCCCGTACAACGCATGTCTGGCGTTTGTGGGCCATGCGGTGCGTGTTTTTGCGATAGACGGCGAGGAGCGCGCACGAGGCACGTTTTTGGGGGTGGATGGCTACGGGCATGCGCTCGTTGCCCTGCAGGACGGCGCTGTGGGCACGTACGATGCCGCGAACGTCTCCATCCGCCCGGAGTAGGGCAGTCCATCGATTGCGTGCCACGCGTCTAGATAGGCACGCATGAGTGGCTGGTCGAGTGGTCGGCCGAATGGCCGCGCGAATGGTTGTGCGGATGGTTGAAACCAGTCCTTCGAGTAGACGCTTTTTTGTCGAATCGTTGGCCGAATGGTTGCGTGAATGGCTGAGGGCCCGCGGCGTCGAATTGCGCCGCGGGCCCTCTGTCCATCACAAGGTGCGTGTTGGCTGCTACGCCACGTCGATGGAGACGTTGACCTCCTGCACGGGGACGTCGTAGAACGGGTCCTCGCGGCGGCCGAGGAAGTCGCGCGCCTGCTCGGGGAACAGGGCGTAGGAGAGCACGTCCTCCTCAGAGCGGGCATATTGCGCGATCTCCTCGCGAAGACGCGGCATCTGCGGCTCGATCAGGTCGGCGGGGCGGCAGGTGATCACCTCGTCATCGCCGATGATCTGGCGGCGGATCTTCTCCGAGATGGTCACGGGCGGACGGCCGTACTGGCCGCGCACGTAGTCCTTGATCTCGGCGGGGACGACCTTGTAGCGCTCGCCGGAGATGACGTTCATGAGGGCTTGGGACCCCACCATCTGGGACAGCGGGGTGACGAGCGGCGGGTAGCCGAGGTCGGCGCGCACGCGGGGCACCTCGGCGAGGACCTCGGCGTATTTGTCCTCGACGTGCATGTCCTTCAAGTTGGCGAGCAGGTTGGAGAGCATGCCGCCGGGGACCTTGTACAGCAGCGCCTTGGGCTCGACGGCCATGACCTTGGGGTTGAGGCCGCCCTCTTCCAAAAAGCGGTTGCGGATGGGCAGGAAATGCGCCGCCACGGCCTCGAGCTTGTCGATGTCCAGGCCGGTCTTGTAGCCGAGCGCCTCCAGGGCGATCGCCATGGATTCGGTGGCCGGCTGGCTCGTTCCTTCCGCGAAGGGGGAGGAGCAGGTGTCGATGATGTCGGCGCCGGCCTCGACGGCCTTGAGGTAGGTCATCTGGGCGATGCCTGCGGTGCCGTGGGTGTGCACCTGCAGGGGCAGGTCGCACGATGCCTTGATCTCGCTCACGAGCTCAAAGGCGACGTCGGGGGTGAGGACGCCCGCCATGTCCTTGATGCAGATGGAGTCCGCGCCGGCGCGCGCCATCTCGTTTGCCAGGCTCACAAAGTAGCGCACCGTGTGCACGTCGCTCGTGGTGTAGGAGATGGCGGCCTGCACCTCGCCGCCGGCCTCCTTGGCCGCGCGGATGGAGGTCTGCAGGTTGCGGGTGTCGTTGAGCGCGTCGAAGATGCGGATGACGTCGATGCCGTTCTCCACGGACTTCTTGACGAGGGCCTCGACCACGTCGTCGGCGTAATTGCGGTAGCCGAGCAGGTTCTGGCCGCGCAGCAGCATCTGCAGCTTGGTGTTCTTGACGTGCGCGCGGATGGTGCGCAGGCGCTCCCACGGGTCCTCGTTGAGGTAGCGCAGGCAGCTGTCGAACGTGGCGCCGCCCCACACCTCGAGCGCCTCGAAGCCGCAGGCGTCGAGCGTCTCCAAAATGGGCAGCATGTCCTCGATGGGCATGCGCGTGGCGATCTGGCTTTGCTGGCCGTCGCGCAGGACGGTCTCCATAAAGCGAATCTTGCGGTTCATGACCTTATGCCTCCTTCGACGGCGGGAAGAGCCGCGCGAGCGCGAGCGAGATCACGTAGATGACGAACATGACGATGAAGATGCCGCCCCACCCCAGGATGAGGATCTGGATGGCGAGGGACAGGTCGGTGGAAAGCCCGAGCGAGGCGATGAAGTCTGCCATGGTCGACACTCCTTTCTAGAGCAGAAGTCCGAGCACGAGGCCGCCGGCGACGACCGAGGCGATCTGCCCCGCGACGTTGGCGGCAGCGGCCTGCATGAGGATGAAGTTGCCGGGATCCTCCTCGGTGGCGAGCTTTTGGACCACGCGCGAGGCCATGGGGAAGGCGGAGATGCCCGCGGCGCCCACCATGGGGTTGATCTTTTCCTTGCGGAAGAGGTTCAGGAGCTTGGCGAACATGACGCCGCCCACGGAGTCCATGATGAAGCCGACGAGGCCGAGACCCATGATGATGAGGGTGTCGAACTGCAGGAACTCGCTGTACTCCATCTTGACGGACACGCAGAGGCCCAGAAGGATCGAGATGAGGTTCACGAGCTCGTTTTGGGCGGAGGCGGACAGCGAGTTGAGCACGCCGCACTCGCGCAGCAGGTTGCCGAACATGAGGAAGCCCACGAGCGGCAGGGACACCGGCGCGATGAGGCCGGCGACCACGCAGATGGTGATGGGGAAGAGGATCTTTGCCGTTTGGGAGACCTGCCCGGGGCGGTAGGTCATGCGGATGGCGCGCTCCTTCTTGGTGGTGCACGCCTTGATGGCGATGGGCTGGATGATGGGGACGAGCGCCATGTAGGAGTACGCCGCCACCATGATCGCGCCCATGTACTTGGACCCGAGCGAGTTGGCCACAAAGATCGAGGTGGGCCCGTCCGCCGCCGCGATGATGCCCGCGGAGGCCGCGTCGGCGATGTCGAAGCCGAACACGCCGGTGGCCACGATGGTCACGAAGAAGATGCCGAACTGCGCGGCGGCGCCGAACAGCAGCAGGAACGGGTTGGCGAGCAGCGGGCCGAAGTCGATCATGGCGCCGATGCCGATGAACAGCAGCAGCGGGAAGAGCTCGGTCTCGATGCCGGCGTCGAACAGGATCTGGAACGGGCCGGGCTCGGTGCCGGTCATGAGCACGCCGGAGGCCGGGATGTTCACCAAGATGGTGCCCAGGCCCATGGGCACGAGCAGCGTGGGCTCGTATTCCTTTTTGATACCCAGGTACATGAGGACGCAGCCGATGAGGATCATCGCGATGCGCCCGGGCTCGGCGATAAGCGCCTGCACGCCGTCGAGTAGGATTTCCATAGTGCCTCGTTTCTGGACGAAAACGCCGCCTTGCCGGCGGCGCGTTGGTGGTGTGCGCTTACGCGAGGGTGAAGAGCGTGTCGCCCGGGTTCACCATGGCGCCCTTCTCCACGTTGATGGAGGCGATGGTGCCCGCCTGCTCGGCGACGACCTCGTTTTCCATCTTCATGGCCTCGAGCACCATGACGGGTTGGTTGGCGGCGACGGTGTCGCCGACCTTCACGTGGATGTCGAGGATGGTGCCGGGCATGGGAGCGGTCTGCGCAAAGGACCCGGCAACGGCGGGGGCGGCGGGAGCCGGTGCCGGCTCGGGTGCCGGAGCGGGCGCGGCGGCGGGAGCCGGGGCGGGAGCGGGAGCCGGGGCAGGCGCAGGTGCCGGGGCGGCAGGCGCGGGCACGGCGCCGGCGGGCGTGGGTTGCGGCGCGCCGACCTCCTCCATCTCCACCAGATACTGGGTCCCGTCGATCGAGATCTTGAATTTACGCAGCATGGCTGCCCTCCTCTTTCATCTTGTAGATGTTCTTGACGGTGAACGAGCTCTGCTCGAGTGCGCCGGCGGCGAGTGCCGTGGCGATGATGGAGACCGTGCGGTGCTCGGGGTTGGCAACGAGGACGCGCTTGATGCGGAACTCGCTGGTGGGATGGTCTCCCGCGGCGATGGCGGAGGCGATGACGCAGGCGTGTGCGTGCTCGCGCGCATCGACGGGCAGGTACGCGGGGAGCAGCTCCCAGCTATCGTCCGCATCGGGACGCGCCGTTGCGGCGGCTGGCTCCGGTGCGGGTTTGGTGCTCGCCGGCGACGGTGCCGCGCCTGTGCTCGACTGCGCGCCGCCGCGCCCGGTGTGCCTCTTGATCCAAGAACGTAGTCCCATGGCCCTTCCTTTCCCGTGGGGCGCATGCCGAAAAACCGCGCTTGGGGCACGGCCTCACGACCGCCTATGCTAGCGAGATTTGTAGGAATTGTGGCGCTCGCGGGCGGCTTCTTCGGCGACTGGTAGGAATTAGGCGGGGAGGTGGTGTTTCGTTTTAGCACCTTTCTCCGATGGTGCGGTTCCGGCGGCCCGTGGTGGAGTGGCGGGGCGATTTGCGCGCCGTCCGCATGCCGGTCGGGCGGCGGAGTGGGTACAACAAGACAACGAGTGTCGCTTGTGGGAGGTGGGCCGTGGAGCGCGTCGAGGCCATTCGCAACAATCCGCTGTTCCGCGCGAGCATGGAGCGCATCGAGCGCGCCGAGGCCGAGCGGGAGTTTTGCCGTCACGGCATGTCGCACGTGCTGGACGTTGCCCGCATCGCGTGGATCACCGCGCTCGAGCGCAGGTGCCGCGTGCCGAAGGACGTGGTGTATGCGGCGGCCCTTTTGCACGATGTGGGCCGTGCCGAGCAGTACGCCACGGGTGAGGACCACGATGTCGCCGGCGCGCGCATTGCCGGGGAGATTCTGAAGGGGTTGCCCGCTCCCTTGCAGTTCGATGCCGCCGAGCGCTCGGCGATCCTCGCCGCCGTGGCGGGGCATCGCGGGCCGGCTGTGCCCGAGGCGCATGGGCGCGCTCCCGGTGGGGAGTTGGCGGGGGCGGTCCGCGGCTCCGATGAGGCGGACGCCGGGGTGGCGGCGCGCGCTCCCGAGGGCTCGCCGCCCGATTCGTCTGCCCAAGGGCTGGGCGAGGTGCTGGCGCGCCTCGTCAAGGAGGCGGACAGCCGCTCGCGGGCGTGCTACGCCTGTCCAGCGCGGGACGGCTGTTATTGGCCCGACGAGCGCAAGAACCTGTCGCTCGATATATAAGTACATGCATGCGCACGCGCGCGGGTGCATCTGCCCGGCGGGTGCGCGAACGGCCGTGAGGAGTGGAACATGGATACCAAGCATCTACCCGAGAACATCGTCGACGACCGCGGGGCGCTCGCCCGTCGCGAGGCGGGCCTTCCCGCCACGCGGACGCAGCTCGCCCGCATCGAGCCGGAGCGCCTGCACGCGCTCGACAGGATCTCGATCGAGGGGCTCGAGGTCTTTGCGAACCACGGCGTGTTTCCCGAGGAGAACGCGCTCGGCCAGAAGTTCGTGGTGAGCGTGACCCTCTATACCGATACGCGCCGCGCGGGGGAGACCGATGACCTCGCGGCGTCCATTCACTATGGCGAGGCCGCGCACGCGGTGGACGAGTTCATGCGCGCGCACACGTTCAAGCTCATCGAGGCTGCCGCCGAGGGCGTTGCCGCCATGCTGCTCGACCGCTACCCGCTGGCATACGGGGTGCGGGTCAAGCTGGAGAAGCCCTGGGCCCCCGTGGGCCTGCCGCTGCGCACCGTCTCCGTCGAGATCGAGCGCACCCGCGCGTAGCAGGCGCGCCCCGCGGGCGGCATGGGCGTTACGCGCGGATGGCGGGGCTCGGTCGTCGCTGTGATACAGTCGTGCGCAACACTGGCGGCCCGTGAGGAGGACGTTATGGATACTCGTTGCGATCGGCAAGACGAGGCGGGTGTTGCGCGCCTGCCGATGCGTTCGGGCGCTCCCGTTCCGCCTGCGGGGCTCGAGTTCATGCACCATGAGCCCGCCGGGGGAGAGACTTCGCGCCCGGCGCTCGATGGGGCGCCATCGAGTCCTGAGGGCCATGGGGTCCAATCGGGCCCTGAGACCCCATGTGCGGCGGTGTCAGGCCGCATGCCAAGCCCCATGTCAGATTTCGCATTAAATCCGGTGCTGGGCTCAGCGCCAGACTTCGTGTCGAGCTCCGCGCTGAACCCTGCGCCAAATACCATGTCGAGCCCGGCGTCGAGTCTTGCGTCCGGCCCTGCATCCGCACCCACGTCCGACCCCACATCGAGCCCCGCGCTCGGTCCCACGTCCGGTCTCGCGTCAAGCTCTGCTCCAAGCCCCGCGCCAAATCCCGCTTCGTCCGCCTCGCCAGCGATGCACGCCGCCAAGTGGGTCCTTGCCATGGTCTGCGTCGCCGTGCTGTACCTCGCGCTCCAAATCGCGGTCGCCATGATGGGCGGCACGGTGCTCGCCTTCGTCGAGGTTGCGCTGCACGGCGATGAGGGCGCGTATGGGGAGGCGCTCGCCAAAAGCGCGATATACGGCAACGGCATCCAAGTGGTGCTCGTCGCCTTTCAGCTCATCGCCGTCGCGGTCTTTTTGCCGTGGTGGCGACGCATGCGCCCGGGGTCGTTTGCGCAGCGCCGCGAGGACTTGGCGCCCAAGGGGGCGTCGCGTGCCAAGACGGTCGCGGCGCTTTTGCTCGTCGGCATCGCCGCGCAGTTTTTCGTGAGTGGGCTGCTGGGCCTGGTGGAGATGTTCGCCCCCGAGGCCATCGCGGAGTATTCCGAGATGATGGCAGATTCGAGTACGGGCATCTTCGTGCTGGTGGCCGCGGTGTCGACCGCGATCCTCGCACCCATCAACGAGGAGATCGTCTGCCGCGGCATCATGCTGGAGTACGCCATGCGCGCGGTGAGCCCCTGGTGGTCGGCACGCGAGCGCGCACGCCGTCATGCCGTTTCCGCACGGGCGTTCTGGGTCGCCAACATCCTGCAGGCGCTCGCGTTCGGCGTGCTGCACATGAATCTTATCCAGGGGAGCTATGCGTTCGCCCTCGGCATCGTGGAGGGCTGGGTCTTTTGGCGCACAGGCAAGCTGCGCTACTCGATCCTGCTGCATTTCGCCCTGAACGCCTCGTCGTATCTGGTGGCGCCGCTTGCTCCGTATATCAATATGCTGCCCGCGCCGGTGATGTTCGCCCTGTTTGGGGCGATGCTCGCGGCGGGCATATGGCTGTTCGACAACACCTGGGCACCTCAGGCACCTCAATTTAGGGACAGTCCCTAAATTGAGGTTAGGTTGCGGACGAATCGTGCCCCGAGAGTTAACTCTCGGGGCGCTTTTTTGCCGTATCCCCGGTAAAGCTGCCGCGAAAGTTAACTCTCGAGGAAGGCCTATCAATCCCTGGGAAGCCCCCGTCGGCTGTCGGGGAGGCCCCAGGATCACCGTGTCCGTCATAGGAGGGCGAGCGTCTTGGCGCAGTTCTCGCTCACGGGGCCGAGCATGCGTTCGCGCAGCTCGGCAGCGCCCGGAATGTTGTCCGCCTCGGCATCGTCAAACACCTCTGCCATGCTCATGGGTATCTCTTGCGCAAGGTCGGCCATGATCGCCGTGCAGGAATCTTCCGTGAACCCGGCTTTTTCGAGTGCCGCGGCGAGTACGGGGTCGTTTCCGCCCGCATATCGATGGATCGCCCCTGCCCCCACGCGACCGAAACGATTCTCCCCTCCTATCGCCATGGCGAGGCGCCCCTTGCGGCGGAGGTTTTCATAGGCAAGCCCGGATGCGACGTCGTACATGGGGGCGAGCACGGCGTTTCGACCGCTGCCGAGTATGAGCGAGTAGTTTTTTGCGTGCGCGTCAGGGGCGCCAATGAGGCAGTTGTAGAACAGCATTTGCGTAAAGAGCAGCAGGTTGAGATGGGCGTTTCTTGTCGAGCAAAGCAGTCTGAGCACATCGTGGGTGGTGGGGCCGCCTTCGGCCGTGTACTTCCGATTTGGCATGACGCCGAGCGCTTGGCAAAAATCTTCTTGATGCAGTCGCGCGATTTGCCCCGACGCATCGAGGACACGGTCATAGCGCGACACGATGAGGGCGGGCTCGTCTTCAAAGAAGCGATATTCAACACCGGCCGCGTTGATTCCCGAGCGAGCTGCCGTCTTCATACACACGCACTCATTAAGCGCCTGGAGTTTGAATCCTACGACCCCATTTTTGAAAATGTGCGTTGTCGCGGCGGCGCCAATACATTCGCACCATGACTCATCGTGCAGGCCAAGCGCGAATTTGCCCTGGTTTCCACCGAGTGACCAGCTTTCCTCGCTGCCCATCCAAGAGGTGGTTTCGTCTTGGCGGATGGAGGAGAGCCGTTGGGCAATTTCATGCTCGCTCAGCGGGCTGTACCTCCCGGTCCGGTTGAGTACCGTTTCGAGGTCGGCCTCCTTGCAAAACTGAACGCCGCCTGGGCAGTCGCGTCCGATATGGGCGAGCAGTTCTATCGGATTGTTGGGGCGGACTTCGAATTCGAGAGCGATTGCGCGCCGTTGCGTCTCGCTATCGGGGAGCAGTCCGAACAGATACGGCAAAAGGACATCTTGCGAGTAGATGCGATTCGAGACGGGCATGGAGAGCGAGAGGGGAGTACCTCGATAGCTCTCGTCGTAACGAAAGCTCATGAGCCCCGCTTCGTTCTGCAAAAGCGTCCCCGCGACCGTGCCACTCACGATTGTCTTGAGTGAAGTTGTCGCCATGGTCTACCTCGCAATCCCGATGAAGGGAGGCGTGTCTGCTGTAGCCAGCTTTATGCCTTGGTCGCGCGCGATTTCTGCGAGAAGATCCTGGTAGGCGGTGGAGGGATCGGGCATGCGTACACTGCTTGAGCTTTGCGCCGGTGCTCGTCTTTTCCGATTGCCAGGCGTCGTGTGCGCAAAGCCGTTGGCCGCTGTTTTTGGATGAGGGGTCGATGCGACCTGGATGTCGTTGTCGGCTTGCGCTTGCCCGATACTCTCGCCCTGCGCGGCGAGTCCGATGCCGAGCGCGCTGAAGACGGCCAGGAGCTTGTCGAGGCGGATCCCGGTGGCATCGCCGAGCTCGAGTGAGGCGAGCAGGCGCTCGGAAACGCCCGACGCCTCTGCGAGCTGGGCGCGCGTGAGACCCTGGTGCTCGCGCGAGCGGCGCACGTAGATGCCGGCTTGGCGCGGCGTGACGATTGGCAGCGTATTCATGGGAGCCTCCTCATGCAAAAGTATGCAGTTTAGTCTATCTGCAAAAGTCTGCATATTCAAGCAGGATGCACCCACCTCAAATTAGTGCCTGTCCCTTTTTTGAGGGGGCTTCTACTTGGAGCGCTTGGGTTTTTGCGGGACCGCTCGGGCGGGTCGTGCGTTGGCGGTGTCGTGGCCGTGCGTCACCGCCGCACGCTCGAAGAGCGTGAAGGCGTCGAGCACCTCATCGGCGGAGAAGATGTTGCTTTTTTTGTTGCGGGCATTTTGCACGAGAACGCCGTTGTCAACGAGCGTCTGTATGGCATTGCGTGCCGCCTCGCGGCTGCGGCCCGTCAGCCGTGCGGCGGACTGTATGCTCACCACGGGTGTTCCCGGAAGTACGTCCAATAGGCGCTCGGCAGCTGATCCCCTGCGCGGCCGCACGCGCTCCACCCAGGATGCGCGCAGGCATTCGATGCGCTCCTCAAAAGATCGCGCAAGCCCGCAGGCATCCACGACGGCGCTGCAGAAGTACCGTATGAATGCCTCCTGCGCTGAGCGCAGCTCGTCATCTTCGGTGCAGTGCAACTTTTCAAGAGCGTCGATATACGTCCCGCGATTCGAGGCGATGGACATCGATATGGGCGGCAGGGTCCGTTCCATGAGACCACCCGACCGCAGGACGAGCAGCGTGAGGGCTCTTCCGGTGCGTCCGTTCCCGTCGGCAAACGGGTGGATTGACTCAAATTGCGCATGCGCAAGGGCTGCCTTCGCCACGGAGGGCAGTCCACTGGTATTGCAGAAGCGCAGAAGGTCGTCGATGAGCCGAGGCACCTCCTCCGGCACGGGGGGAATATAGGAGGCTCCTACGGGGTCGAGCGCCGATCCACCGATCCAGTTCTGCTCCGTGCGCACGATGCCTCCACGGTCCTTAAGGAGGTCGTCTGCCAGGAGCTCCGCGTTGATTTGCTTGAGGAGCGCCAGGTCGATGGGGTCGCCATGATGTGCGGAAAAGACGTGCTCGTGCATGATTTGGATATTCGCGAGAATTGCCGCTTCGGTAGAGTCCGGGCGCGGGGTGACGCCAATTTCCACGAGCGCCTCATGCTCCAGGAGGCGCTTGGCGCTCATGGAGAGGCCTTCGATACGCGATGACGCAACCGCCTCGGAGCGCATAAGGAGCCGTGCCAGGGATTCGGTGTTGGTGAGGGTGACGCCTTGTGAATCGAGGCGGATGATCGCCTCGGAGGCCCGTGAGATGGCCAGCATGGTTTGCTCGGAAAAGGAGAATTCTCGATTGGAAAGCGTATCCGGAATGTAGGGCGAGTAGGGGCCGCTCGATCGGCCAAATTGAGTTGAATCCCAGAATTTCTTTACGTAAACACCCATACAGACACCTTGTAACCTTGTGTGTTGATCACCGATTCGCAAGGTTATTATATAACCTTGCGATGTTGGAAGGAATTCGCAAGGTTATATCAAAAGCTTGCGAATCGTGTATGCCATGGCAAGGCTATCCGCGCTTGCCTTGGTGGGCGTTTGCATTCCACTCGAACTTTTCGATGCAGAGAGTTGCTGCTACGTGGGCGTTGGAGATCGCCGGGCAGCTTTTGGAGCGGGGCTCCGGCTGTTACGACGCTGTTGCCACTTACCGATGAATTATTGAATATATAACACAACACCCTATATTAATAACGAAGTGCGGATCGCTCGAATGGAGGATCATGAGGCTCGGTTCCCACATCGTTCGCTTTGATATGCGGGGCATTCCCGTGGTGGGCAACACCATTACTGGCGCCCTGGTGGGGTTGACGCCCGAAGGCACCGCCCTGTGCGATGCGATGTTGGAGCGCGACGTTGCCGGGGAGGACATTCCCGTCGAATGCGAAGAGCTCGTGAGCTATCTGGCTGCCCATAGTTTTGAAGAGGACGCAGGGGCGAGCGAGGCCTCTTGTCTTTCGTCGGCCTACCTGCACGTGTCAAACACTTGCAACCTTTCGTGCGTGGGGTGTTACTCTGCGGACTGCAACCGCAATCGCGCCGCCGACCCGAGTCTTGATGACCTGTGTCGCGCAATCGACGTCCTCGCACACCTGGGTGTCACTCGCTTGGTGATTTCGGGTGGGGAACCGTTCCTGCGCGAAGACTTGGCGGAAGTTACGCAGCATGCACGCGGGCAGGGCATGACGAACATTGCTGTTCTGACCAACGGCACGCATTGCGGTGACAAGGCGCTTGCAAAGCTGGCTGGTAATGTCGATGTGGTTTCCGTTTCATTCGACGGTGCGAGTCCGGAGGCTCCTGCGTGCATCAGGGGAGAGCAACTGTTCGACACGCTTGTCGACGCCGTTAAACGTATACAGACGGCGGGGATTCAAACGCATATGCTGCCCACGTTGCACGCCCGCAACATTCAAGACGTTCCCGCCTACGTAGAGCTGTCAAAGCGACTGGGCTGTACGGTGGGCTTTAGCCTGTTGAGCGGCTCGCACACGAATTTGGGCGATCTTATGCCCAGTGAGTCATGTCTTATGGAGCTCGCGGACACCATGATCGCCGTTGCGCGAAAGGGCGAGGCTACCTCGATTGATGACGCGTTCAACCCCATGCGAGCCTTGTCCGTCCGCGCATGCTGCGGCGCCGGCAAGACCTCGGTGAGCGTCGCTTCGGACGGCACCGTATATCCGTGCCATATGCTCCATAAACCGGAGTTCGCGTTGGGGAATGCGTTCACCGACGGCGCATCGGCAATTGCGGACAATCTATCTCAGTTCGCCATGCCCTCGGTAGATGAAATCGAGGGCTGCTCATCATGCGAAAACCGATACCTATGTGGAGGTGGATGCAGGGCTCGGACATACGATGAGCACGGCTGCATGGCGAGGCGCGATCCGTATTGCGCGTACTACAGCCATGCGATCGACCAAACGGTCGATGCTTTTGTAAGTCAAATACAAGAGGGGAGGGGATAAAATGCTATTCGCTATTGAGACTTCGGTTGAACGGGGTTCGCTGTGCATGGACATTCTTGGTGTCCATATTGGGCTTTAGAAACGATGGAGGATGATATGGAGCGGTCTTCGAGGGGAAGGATGACGGCCCTACTTAAAACTCTCTGTCTGATGTTGCTGGCGGGCTCCTGCTTTTTTCTATTTAGCATTCTAGCTGGAGTTGCTGCTCTTATTGGAGTTGAGGCGGATTCGGAAGTGGTACTCTTTTTGGCCACTCAATGCGTGTCAGGTGTATTGGCGGTTATCCCTCTTCTTGCGTTTGTCAGGCTTGTAAGTGCCGTGATTCTTTCGCAAGAGTTTTTCTCTCGTGTGCAAAGTAGAAGGATGCTGCTGATTGCTGTCTGTTTTCTGCTTCGCGTTGTGGTTGACTTGCTTACACCGCGTATTGAGGTTCCGCATATGCTCGACGGAGCAATTGGCTCCATGTCTCTTGGGCCAAGCCTAAATCTAACAACGCTTGCCATATCGCTCATGTTCTTCGCGTTAGCTGGTGTTTTTGAGTATGGTAGAAAACTCCAGGAGGATTCCGATAACATCCTGTGACAACTGCTGAAAAACGTTCAAAGGGAGGACAGCCGAATGCCTATCGTTATGCGACTCGACCGTGTTATGGCAGATCGGAAAATGTCCTCCCTTGAACTTGCCGAGAAGGTCGGCATTTCCCCTGTCAACATTTCCCGCATCAAGACCGGCCGCCTCAAAGGCATCCGTTTTTCCACGCTTGAGGCAATGTGCGAGGCTCTGCATTGCAAGCCCGGCGACATCATCGACTGGATGGATGACGAGGAGTATATTGCGGCGTTTGGAATATCGCCGGAGGAATAGCTCTGTCTTTAAATCCGCCGTTTACCGACAAGAATCACTCGACTGCCGATGTAATTAAAATAAAATATTAACTAAATAGAATATAAGATATATTTCAGTTAAAGGACGTCCTAGATTCGGCTCCTAAAACTGGAGGTAGTCATGTTCAAGTCAATTATTAAGACCTGTTTTGCGGTCGGATTATGCCTCGGTGTTGCAGGGTTTGGAGTAACTCCGGCGTCGGCAGCGGAATGCGAAGGGGCAAAGGTGGTCCTGCTGACGGCGCAGGCTGAGTCCGCTTATCGTGCGGAGGACGTTGACATCGAGTACGTTGAAGATGACTTTGCAAACACGTACACCGCTATTGTTATAGATCAAGAGACTGGTAAGGTGCTTGAATCATATTCCGAAACGCCTGATATCCCAATTGATGAGTTGCGCGCAATTCGAAGTGGTGAGAGTTCTACCAAGGCGGTTCATAATTACAATACTAAGCTCTCACGCAACGTGACACTTGAAAGGCCGGGAGGAAAATCTATTGATGCATACACGTGGGTTGAGGTAAATGTTACCGCCGACTTTTCCTGGGCTCAAATTGAGCGTGTGAACGCGAAGGGTCATCAAGCAGGTAATAGCGGAGCATACAGGCTCAATTCAGCAAGCACGATCGTTCGTACAACCAGCTTTCCATGTAATACGGTTTCCGTCCAAATACACGGGATGATTGAAGTTACCAGTTCAAATGGTATTGGTATTTCATTTGGTTCGCTGAGCGGTCTGGGGTTCTCGATGAGTGGCTCGTCAACGAGCACTTGGACGGCACGCAAGGCTTATGATGCTACGACTTCATTCTCCATCATGTAAGCGTGATTAAGATGCACGAGAGAACAGTCCGGGCTTGCCTTGTAAGCGTAGCAGGCTACCTAATTTTTAGATTTGAGCTTATGCTGGATTTGCTTGCATTTCCGAGTATGCTGCTCTATGAATTAGGCCTCGGCGACGTTTCGGATACGTTGCTTTACGGAGTTCTGCGGAATGCGATACTGACGATTGATGGGATTGGACGCTTTGTCTGTGTCGCCTCGATGATGTTTCTATTTGCACGAATGGTTGTCGCGTTGTTTACGCCAGGAAAAAAGTGAAGAAATGTAAGTCAGTAAGGCAGAAGAGCTTTTAAGTATACCGAGTTGGCGTCAATCAGCCAATTGAAGTGAGGTATCAAAGCGAGGGAACGCGAGGCTTCGTAATTGGCAATAAGCTGCGAACTGTCGGCTGGCTGTACCGGGCGAACTCTCCAATAAGGGGAGTCCGCCCGGTTACATACGGATCAATATATTCAATATATCTAGCCCAGTTGTTGTTGGTTGCGAGTGCGGTCGGTAATACGGGTGCTGGAGACCTCCGGTCCCGAAAATTGGCTCATAGATTAAATTGAAATAAAGGCAAACAATAAAGATACTTGCGATTATCAACAGCGGCAAAACGATGAAAAACGCCGCCACTTTGTGTTTCATATTGCTCGCCTCTTGCAAGGATTGAGCTGCTGCATCGAATTGACTCGCATTCTAATTTCTATGCAATTGCCATCTACCGATGAACTGCTGGGTATATAACACAACGCCCCGTCAATAACGATGTATGGGTTGCGCGATTGGAGGGTTTGATGTTTACGTACGGATCTCTCGGTTTTGGCATTCTTGCTGTGGTGGTTCTGCTCGTGTTGCATCGAGTCAAGCGCGTGGAAATCCCCATCTTCTTGAGCATGGCGTTTGGCATGGTGTCGCTTACTTGCGTGAGCACCGTGATGGGGTTGAGTGCCCAAGCTGGGGATGGGAGCATGTTCTACGACACCGCGCCGACGTTCATGTACTGTTCAATCACGTTTCTTGTGCTGGTGCTCGCCGTTAACGGCTGGCTGTTGTGGAAGGCGTCGCGCGCAAAGCGCGTACGAAAGCGTAGCTTTGATTGGACTCACCGGGTTGTCTCGGTGGGTCCTTTACGTTAACGGGCATGCACCCGCACGTTTTAATGCCGGTTGGCGCCTTGGTGCCCCTGAGCGGCGCGGTTGTGGTCGTGGGGGGGGGTGTTCGCAGCGTTCTCGCCGGTCGTGCGACGCTCTGCTCGGTTTTGGGGCTGCGGGGCTGCCGGGTTCTCATTGTCGTGCTCTCTGTCGGCTCCTTGCTGCGGGCGCTCCGTCCCGGAACCCCTTGCGCGCTTTTCGGTGGCACCGGCTTTCACCAAAGAGTTGACTGCGTTACGTGCCGCCTCCCGTTCTGAGCAAAAGCAGGGTGAGGGCTCGACCTGTGCGTCCGTTTCCGCGGTGATACACTGGGGCATGCAGGGTGGACGTTCTACATGAATGATTGAAGGGCAATATGGGGGACATGGTGCGGGGTACGCGGCTTCGTGTGGGCGCAGGCGTGTCGTCGATTGCGCTGGCCGCCTTGACCCTCTCGGTTATCCTGTTCAACTTCGTGGCCGCTTTTCACGGCAATATCTGGTTCGATGAGTCGTATTCGATGGCGCTGGCGTCCCATACCCTGCCAGAGATAATTGCCATCGGAGCGACCGATGTCCATCCCGTTCTGTACTACGTCATGCTGCGGATGATCTACCTTGTGTTCGGGCCCAGCGTGTTGGCCATGAGGTTGTTTTCCGTATGCGGCATGGTGGCCTGCGTGCTTTTGGGATGGGGTGTGGTTCGCAAAGACTACGGAAATGTGGCTGCAGCCCTATTCGTTGCCCTGGTCTCCATTTCGCCTTGGGCGGCCGCTGAGGCAGTCGATATTCGCATGTACTCGTGGGCCGCGTTTTTCACCGGTCTCTCTTTTCTGTACAGCATGCGTATCGTTCGCGTGCTTTTGCCCCTCGAAGTTCGACCGGGCGCTACGGAGGTCGCCGTTCCCCGGCATTGGTGGGTGGTCGCGTTTGCCGCGGCGCTCGCTGCGGCGTACACGCATTACTTTGCGGCAATAGCTTCGTTCATGTCGATGTCTCTTGTGCTGGCATCCGCATGGCTCCATGCGCGGTCTGGATCAAGCCCGGCCGTCGACCGCGCCCCGCTCCGCTTCTTTTGGCGCGGGGTGGGGTTGTGTTTGCTCGGGTACCTGCCTTGGATCATCGTCGTGATAGGGCAGGCCGCTATGGTGAGCAGGGGCTTTTGGATCAAGCTCGACTTCCCCAACGCCCTGCTGACGCTGTGCACGTTCCCCTTCACCTCCGAGGTCACGATCGATCTCATGGAAGGCGACGGCGGCGGGGCGCTCGCATGCGTCTGCTGGGCCGGTGCGGCCCTGGCGGCGGCATGTCTGTTGCGGGCGGCGACGTGCGCCTGGCGATCGCGTGCAGCCTCGCCGCGCATGTCGGGCGCGATGCAAGACCGGCTTGCTCGCGCCTTGGGCGATGCGGTTGTTCAAGGTGTTTTCGTCTTTTTTGGCACTGCTTTGCTCACGCTGGTCGTGGGCTTGCTGTTGGGTCAGCCCATTTTCATGACAAGGTACATGGTATGCGCTCTCATTCCGCTCTCGGTTTCGATTGCGGTTTTGTTGGCGCGTGCGAATAAGATGTGGGTGCCCGCCGGATTCGCCGTCGGCCTGATCCTGGTCTCGACGGGAGTCCAGGTGCGAAGTTGCCAGATTGCCTATGACGAACGCAACGTCGAACCGGTCGCCTATTACGATCAGGTCACTTTGGATGGGGACCAAGGACGCCTGCCCGTAGTTGCGGGACGCAATCTGTTCGGCGATATTCAGGCGGTCGGGCCGCTCTCCGTCTTGGTTCCTGAAGCGAAGATCGAATATCTCGATGCATGGTTGGCTTACGACGCCTTCACGCCTACTGTCACGTTTCTTGAGCATGGGGCCGAGGCGCTCGATGGCTACGTTGGGCGCTTCGTGTATCTTGCCGGTCGATTGAGCGAGTCTGACATCGAGCGGCTGGAGGACGAGGTGGGGGCGAGCGTTGTGAGCTCTCGGGTCTTCGAGCGTCCGTATCGAGACACGTGCTGGACGATCGTGCTTATGGAGCGTCGATAGGCGGGCGACACCCGAGGGCGTTGGACGGTCTGCCGCGTGACATCGCAAGGCGACCCCCCCGATTCGCTGCTCGCAAATCACGTTGTCGCGGTATCGTGTAGAAATGGGCATATCAATGTCGCGGCATCGTGTAAAAAGACGACACCCTACGTGGCGGCATCGTGATATGCCTTGGCAGTCGATCTAATGTCGGTTTGCGCCTTGGCGCCCCTGTGCGGCGCGATTGCGGGCGTGGGGGTTGGTGCCCGCAGCGCTCTTGCCGGTCACCCGGCCCCCGGGCGTGCCGGGTGAGGGGCGACCGTGCTGCTTGGCGCCGCCGCGTCCGGTCATGGGCGCGGAGCCCTTCTTGCTGGAGCGCGCCGCGGCGCGACGCTCGGCCCGGTTTTGGGGTTGCGGGACTGCCGGGTTCTCATTGCCGTGCCCTCTGCCGGTTCCACGTTGCGGGCGCTCCGTCCCGGAGCCCTTTGCGCGCTTTCCGGTGGCGCCGGCTTTGCTCGGGGCCGCGTCAGTCTTCTTGCCGCCTGTCTTGCCGCCCGTGCCCGGCTTGGGCGGGACCGGGCGGATCAAGCACTTGGCCCCGTAGCCGATCAGGTCCTCGCGCCCGGCCTTTCGCAGGGCCTCCTTCACCAGCTTATAGTTCTCCGGCTTGCGGTACTGGATGAGGGCGCGCTGCATGGCCTTCTCGTGCGGGTCGCGCGCCACGTAGACGGGTTCCAGCGTGCGCGGGTCTACGCCGGTGTAGAACATGCACGTGCTCATGGTGGAGGGCGTGGGGTAGAAGTCCTGCACCTGCTCGGGCATGTAGCCCATGTCGCGCACGGCCTCCGCTAGCTCCACGGCCTCCTTCATGGTCGACCCCGGATGGCTCGAGATGAGGTAGGGCACCACGTACTGTTTGAGACCGTACTCGGCGGAGAGCCGCTCGAAGCGCTCGACGAACGCGTCGTAGACCTCGCGGCGCGGCTTGCCCATCACGCTGAGCACCGCGTCGCTCACGTGCTCGGGTGCCAGGCGCAGCTGACCGCTCACGTGGTGTTGCAGCAGCTCCACCAGGAACTTATCGCTCGCGTCGGCCATGGTGTAGTCGAAGCGGATGCCGCTGCGCACGAAGACCTTCTTCACGCCGGGGAGTTGCCGCAGGTCGCGCAGGAGCTCGGCGTAGGCGTCCTCGTTGGTGTCCATGTTGCGGCAGACGCTGGGCCAGAGGCACCGGCGGTTCTTGCACACGCCATGGGTGAGCTGCTTTTTGCATGCGGGCTTGAAGAAGTTCGCGGTGGGACCACCCACATCGTTGATGTAACCCTTGAACTCGGGGTCGTGCGTGAGCGCTTCGGCCTCGCGGATGATGCTCTCACGGCTGCGGACCTGCAGCATGCGGCCCTGGTGGAACGCCAGCGCGCAGAAGGAGCACTCGCCGAAGCACCCGCGGTTGCTGGAGATGGAAAAGCGGATCTCGTCAAAGGCGGGGATGCCGCCGGCCTCGTCGTAGTCGGGGTGCCAGTGGCGTGCGTAGGGGAGCTCGGCCACCTCGTCCATCTCGGCGGTGGTGAGGGGTGCCGCCGGCGGGTTCTGCACCACGTAGACGCCGTTCGGGTAGGGCTCCACCAAGCGCCGCCCCGTGATGGGGTCCATGTTCTGTTGCTGGATGTTGAAGGAGCGAGCATATTCCAAGCGGTCGGCTGTGAGGTCGTCCCAGCTGGGCAGGAGGTCGTAGTCGTACACGTTGTCGAGCGCCTGCGGCCCGCTCACGCGGTACACGGAGCCGTTCACGAAGGTGATCTGCTCCACGGGCAGCCCGCCGTCGAGCGCGTCGG
>SAMEA3387512__coassemble_1867_pt1 | contig 12190 bp, 12 predicted proteins | sample SAMEA3387512__metabat2_high_PE_001 | metagenome-assembled genome bin SAMEA3387512 (sample SAMEA3387512) | Felis catus | biome: Faeces | place: United Kingdom | collected 2012
ACAACGGCATCAAGCTCATGAACGGCGAGGGCTGCAAGATGGACGAGGAGGTCCTTGAGCTCATCGAGGACTACATCGACGGCAAGAGCGAGATCCCGTTCGCCTCGGGCGATGAGATTGGCTGCACGGTCGATTATATGCAGGGCCGCAACCGCTATATTGCGCACCTGATCGCCAGCGCGAATTTCTCCCTGCAGGGCGTAAAGATCGGCTTGGACTGCGCGAATGGCTCCGCCTCCTCGGTGGCAAAGCCCGTGTTCGACGCCCTTGGCGCCGACGTCCGCGTGATCTCCAACGCGCCGGATGGCTTCAACATCAACGTCGATTGCGGTTCCACGCACATGGAGCGCCTGCGTCGTCATGTGCTTGAGCAGGGGCTCGACGTGGGCTTTGCCTACGACGGCGACGCCGACCGCTGCCTGGCGGTGGATGACCGCGGCAACGTGGTCGACGGCGACATGATCCTCTATGTGTGCGGCACGTATCTTCACAAGCACGGCCGCCTCACCGCCGGCACCGTCGTTCCCACGGTCATGAGCAACCTGGGCCTGTTCAAGGCGCTCGATCAGGCAAACCTCAAGTACGAGACCACCCCGGTGGGTGACAAGTACGTGACGGCCTGCATGCGCGAGAAGGGCTACAGCCTGGGTGGCGAGCAGTCCGGTCATGTGATCTTCGGCGACATCGAGACCACGGGCGACGGCATCATGACGTCCCTGCGCATCATGGAGGTCATGCGCGCCGAGCGCATGTCGCTCTCCGAGCTGTGCTCGCCGGTGAAGATCTATCCGCAGGTGCTCGTGAACGTTCGCAGCGAGCGCAAGGCGGAGCTCGACGACTGCAAGCCGGTTTGGGATGCCGTTCGTGCTGCCGAGGAGCAGCTGGGCGAGCGCGGCCGCATCCTGGTGCGCACGTCGGGTACCGAGCCGCTCGTGCGCGTCATGGCGGAGGCCGAGACGGAGGACGCCGCCCAGGCCGCCGTTGACTCGATCGTCGCGGTCGTTCAGCGCGAGCTTCCCTAAGGCGGCTTCTGCGTTCCGGTATTGGTTTTCGGCCCCGCTGTTCGATAGAATGGAGGGGCACGGAAATCCTTAAGGGAGATAGATGTTCGACAGATTTCTCAAATCGCTGAATGTGAACAGTCGCACGAGCATGCTGCCCTCGCCGCTCGCAGGTCGGGTCATCCCGCTTTCCGAGGTTGCCGACCAAATGTTTGCCAAGGGCCTGCTCGGCCAAGGCGTGGCCATCAAGCCCTCGGGTAATCGCGTGGTCGCGCCCTCCGACGGCAAGATCGAGGCGATCTTCCCCACGGGTCACGCCGTGGCGATTCACACCGCCGAGGGCCTGGATGTCCTCATTCATGTTGGCCTGGAGACGGTCAAGCTGGACGGCAGGCACTTCAAGGTGAATGCCGCCGTGGGCGATGTGGTGAGCCAGGGGGACGTGCTCATCGAGTTCGACGGCCCCGCGATCGCCGCCGAGGGCTATGACCTGACGGTTCCCATTTTGATTTGCAACTCCGCGGAGTACGCGAGCATCAAGGGTTGCGAGGGTGCGGACGTGTCCGAGCTCGATCAGCTCATCGTGACGCGCTCGCGATAAATGCGGATTTGGGCAGGACGGCGCCCGCTGTGAGCGCGGGATTGCCTTTGGGGCGCCGCCCACTGTGAGTCCGGGGCCGTCTTCAGGACGGCGACCACAGTCGCTCCGCCCCTATGCACATACGCCGGCGTTCCCCGCGCATATCTTCTGTGCGCCCCGTTGCGAGCAAGTCGCAACGGGGCGCCTTGCGTGCTTGTCGTATGGACGGAGCGGTGCGCGCGATGCTGGGGTCGCGCGCGGCGTTGGAGTTCTGCTGGGTTAATTCGGTACGCGAGGAGCGCGGCGCCGGACGAGCTGCGACCCCTTGCAATTCCCGCGGCAAGCTTCACAATAGAGGTACTTGGGCGTAGGGGCCCAAGTCGCTGTGGACGGGCAGGGGCCTCGACACGGTGGGGACTCTTAACATACGCGCCCTCGCCCTGGATGGTGCGCGTCTTTCGTTGGTTGCGGCCGACGGGGCCGCATTGACCGGGATTTGATCTCCCGGAGGAAAGGAGCGCGCTATGCGTATCATCCACGCCAAGGACTACGAGGACATGAGCCGCAAGGCGGCGGCCATCATCGCCGCTCAGGTCGTGACCGACCCCACCTGCGTGCTGGGTCTTGCCACCGGCTCCACGCCCATCGGCACCTACCAGAACCTCATCAAGGCCTATGAGGCCGGCGATCTGGACTTCTCCCAGGTGAGCACCTACAACCTGGACGAGTACCGCGGCCTGTCCCACGACGATCCGCAGAGCTACCACTACTTCATGAAGGAGAACCTGTTCGATCACATCAACATCGACCAGGCCAACACCCACGTGCCGGACGGCTCCGACCCCGACGCCGACGCCGCCTGCTCCGAGTACGATCGCATCGTCGAGGAGGCCGGCTACCCCGACCTGCAGCTGCTTGGTATCGGCAACAACGGCCACATCGGCTTCAACGAGCCCGACACCTGCTTCTCCAAGGGCACGCACTGCGTCGACCTCACCGAGAGCACCATCGAGGCCAACAGCCGCCTGTTCGACAACATCGATGACGTGCCGCGCCAGGCTTACACCATGGGCATTCAGACCATCATGAACGCCTACATGGTGCTCGTGGTCGCCAACGGCGAGAAGAAGGCCCAGGCCGTGCACGACATGTGCTTCGGTCCCATCCAGCCTTCCTGCCCCGCGTCCATCCTGCAGCTGCACCCCAACTGCGTCGTGGTCGCCGATGAGGAAGCCCTGTCCCTCTGCAAGTAATCGTTGCTCCATTGTCCCTGGGCCTCGGCTGCGCGCCGAGGCCTTTTTTAACCGCCCCGACGCCTGAACGCCTGCGGGCGAATGACGGGAACTACTTCATCCGGGCATTGAGCTCGCCGGCGAGTTCGTCGAGCGAGATGCCATAGCGTTCGAGGGTCACGAGCAGGTGATATACCAGGTCGCCCGCCTCATAGCGAATGTGATCGTGATCGCGATCCTTACAGGCCATGATGATTTCGCTGGCCTCCTCGGCGAGCTTTTTAAGCAGCTCGTCCTCAACATCCGTGAGCAGGCGTGCCGTATAGCTCTCCTGAGGAGAGACATCGCGGCGCGCGTGGATGGTAGCGGCCAGCCCCTCGAGGGTCTCGCCGATGTTACCGGGTTGTACGTTGGCGGTTCTGACTCCCATGTTGGTCTCCTGTTCGATGATGCGATGACGTGGGACGGTGGTTCGCCGTTGCGCCGCGCCAACGGATGACGTTATTCCGCTTCGAGCGCGTTGAAGAAACAGGTTCGGTTTCCGGTATGGCACGCGGGGCCGGGCGAGTCGACGAGCGCGAGCAGCGTATCGGCGTCGCAATCGGCTCGCAGCTCGATTACACGCTGCATGTTGCCGCTGGTAGCGCCCTTGTTCCAGAGCTCCTGCCGGCTGCGGCTCCAAAACCAGGTGGTGCCCGTCTCGAGCGTGAGGCGCACCGACTCTCGGCTCATCCAGGCGACCATGAGTACCTCGCCCGTATCGTGCTGCTGCACCACGCAGGTGATGAGGCCACGGTCGTCAAATCGCAGGTCATCGATGTTCATCAGAAGTCCAATCTCACGGGAATGCCCTGGGCGGCCATGTATTCCTTCACCTGGCGGATCGAGTAGGTGCCAAAGTGGAAGACGCTTGCGGCGAGTACGGCGTCGGCCTCGCCCTCGAGTACGCCCTCGGCGAAGTGCTCGAGCGTGCCCACGCCGCCTGAGGCGATGACGGGAATGGACACCGCGCGTGCCACGGTACGGGTGAGCGCTAGATCGAACCCGGCTTTCGTGCCGTCGCGGTCCATGCTGGTGAGCAAGATCTCACCAGCCCCGCGGCGAGCCGCTTCCTCTGCCCAGGCAACGGCATCGATGCCAGTGGGGGTGCGTCCACCGGCAAGGTACACCTCCCACCGATCGGCACCGGGCGCTCCAGGTTTGCCCACGCGCTTGGCGTCGATCGCCACGATGACGGCTTGACTGCCGAATGCCGCGGCGGCGCGCGTGATAAGATCGGGGTCGCGTACGGCGGCGGAGTTGATGGAGACCTTGTCGGCGCCCGCCGCTACCATGGTGCGCATGCCGGTGAGGTCGCGGAATCCGCCGCCCACGGTGTAGGGGATGGCGAGTTCGGCGGCGGCGTGGGCAGCCATGCCGATAGTCGTGACACGGTTGTCGCTCGTGGCGGTGATGTCGAGGAAAACCACCTCGTCGGCACCCTCACGGTCGTAGGCGGCGGCGAGCTCGATGGGATCGCCGGCGTCGCGTAAGTCGACGAAGTTCACGCCCTTGACCACACGCCCGTCGCGCACATCAAGACAGGGGATAACACGTCTGGTGAGCATGATCTACCTCCCAGTCGCCGCATCGAGCGCCTGATCGAGTGTGAAGGAGCCTTCGTACAGGGCGCGTCCGGTAATGGCTCCCTCGATGACTTCCGGTCCGGCGGCGGCAAGGGCCCGTATGTCCTCAAGTGTCGAGATGCCGCCCGAGGCGACTACGGGAAATCCGGCCACCCTGGCAACCGAGCGATACGCATCGACATCGATGCCCGTCTGCATGCCATCGCGGGCAATATCGGTGAACACGAGGTGCTTGAATCCCAGCGAGGCGAGTTCGGACACGACTTCGTCGCAACTGCGCCCAACACCGTCGCGCCAGCCGTTGACCTTGACCTGCCCGTCGCGGGCAGCGACGTCTGCAACGAGCAACTCTCCAAATCCACGCGCTGCGACCTCGGCAAACCCGGGTTCAGTGACCAAGACGGTGCCGAGGGCGATGCGCTTGGCACCCGCCGCGGCGAGCTGGTCGATGTGTGCGAGGGAGCGGACGCCGCCGCCGACGTCGATCGATAGCCCCTCTATGGAGCAAATCGAGCGAATCGCGCGCATGTTCGCGGCGCATGCGCTGTCGTCTTCGCCGAACGCCGCGGAGAGGTCGACGACGTGGATCCAGCGCGCGCCCGCTTGCGAGAATTCGCGTGCGATGGCGACGGGGTCGTCGGAATAGACCTTCATGCGGCTGCGGTCGCCTCGTTCGAGGCGTACGACCTTACCGTCAATCAGGTCGATGGCGGGAAAGAGGATCACGAGGGGCCTCCTCGGTAGAGGGTGGATGATGCGGTGCGGGCGTGGTGGGGTGCGACGCAGGGGGATGCGGTGCGGGCGATGCGAAGAGGTGTGACTCCCGGGGCACGCTGTGAGCTCCTAGGAGCACAGGCGCACGAAGTTGCGAAGAATCGTGTGCCCATGCGCGGAGGACTTCTCGGGGTGGAACTGGCAGCCGAAGACGCTGCCGCGCGCCGCAACGGAGGCGAAGTTGCGTGCATAGTGCGTGACGCCCGCCACGTCGTCCTCATCGACGTCGGCCCCGAGGGCATAGGAGTGGGTGAAGTAGACATTCGACCCCTCGGCGAACCCCTCCAGCAAGGGGCACGGGCGTCCGTGCTCGGTAAGGTGCACCTGATCCCAGCCCACATGGGGAACCTTGAGACGCGCCGATTCGAGCCGCGTGCAACTGCCGGGAAGCACGGCGAGCCCGCGCACCCAGCGCGTCCCGTCGGCCTCGAAAATCGACCCGGCGTCGAGGCCCGTGCCGCGGGGGTCGGGTGCGGGGACGGTTGGCGCGTCTGCGGGAACGCCCTCGTCACCGCGTTCGAAAAGTAACTGCAGCCCCAGGCATATGCCTAAAAACGGCGTGCCCTTGCCGCCGTGTGTGGCTTCGATCACGGCGCGGTCCTGACCGTGTTCGGCCATGTACGAGATCGCGTCGTAAAACGAGCCGACGCCCGGTAGGACGATGCCATCGGCGCTCGCGATCGCATCGGGGTCATCGGACGCGAAGGCATGCGCCCCCGCGCGCGTGAGCCCGCGCACGACGCTCGACAGATTGCCTTTGTGGTAGTCGACCACCACGATGCTCGGTTCGTTCACGGATGCCTCCCTTACAGCGAGCCCTTGGTGGAGAGCACGCCGTTCACGCGGGGGTCGAGTTCGCAGGCGTAGCGCATCGCGCGGCCAGCCGCCTTGAAGGCTGCCTCGATGATGTGGTGCGAGTTCGCTCCGGCGAGCTCGCGTACGTGCAGCGTCACGCGCGCGTCGCGGGCGAAGGCGTAGAAGAACTCGACGGCGAGCTCGGTGTCAAAGGAGCCCACGCGCTCGGTGGGAATGGGAAGGTCGCAGTACGCCTGCCCGCGCCCCGAAATATCAACGGCCGCCTGGACGAGCGTCTCGTCCATGGGTATGCACACGTCGGAAAAGCGCGTGATGCCCGCTTTGTCTCCGAGCGCCTGGGTGAATGCCTGGCCGAGCACGATGCCGGTGTCCTCGACGGTGTGATGTGCATCGACCTCGATGTCTCCTGTGGCACGGACGGTGAGATCAAACAGGCCATGGCGCCCGAAGGCGTTGAGCATGTGGTCGAAGAACGGTACCCCGGTATCGATTAAGCAGGTGCCGGTGCCGTCAAGGTCAAGCTCGACGGTGATGTCGGTTTCCCCGGTGACGCGCGTGACGACGGCGCGGCGGTTGGCGGAATCGGTCATGGCGATCGGTCCTCCTTAAGGCAGAAGTTCGGTCAGCGCCGCGATGACGGCGTCGTTTTCCTTGGGCGTTCCCACGGTGATGCGCAGACAGTCCTCAAGACCGGCCGCGGAGCTGAAGTCGCGCACGAGGATTGAGTACTCGTCGCGTAGGCGGTTGCGGATGGCGGTGGCGCCTGCCATGCGCACCAAAAGGAAGTTCGCGCTGCTCGGCCATACGGTGATGCCGGGGAGTTCCTCGAGGGCACGCTGCAGCCGTGCGCGTTCGGTGACGATGGAGGTGGTGAGCGGCTCGAGGGCGCCGCGCTTCCGCACAAGGGCGAGTGCGGCTGCCTGTGTGAGGACGTTGACGGAGTAGATCTGGCGCACGGCGGAGAGCGCGTCGATGATGTCCGTGGCGGCCATTACGTAGCCGCAGCGCGTCCCGGCCGCACCGTAGGCCTTGGAGAGTGTGCGCAGGATGACGAGGTTGTCGAGGTGCGCGAGGAGGGGCAGGGCCGAGGCATCCTCACCGGCGAACTCGATATACGCCTCATCCACCATCACCAGACCGTGGCACGCGTGGCAGACGCGCTCGATGAGGCCGAGGTCGGCCAGGTCGCCGGTTGGGTTGTTGGGCGAGGTGACAATCACGAGGTCACAGGTGCGCGCGCAGGCGAGCAGCGCCTCCTCATCCAAGGTGAGCGTGCGTGGATCGCGGCCCGCAGTGCGGACATTCGTCTCGGTGAGCTGGGCGAAGAACGCGTACTCCGAGAAGCATGGCGGGCAGATGAGGACGGAGCGATTCCGGCCGCCGAAAGCGAGCAGGAAGTTATAGAGAAGCTCATCGCCGCCGTTGCCCACGCAGACCTGGGCGCGCGAGACGTCGTTCACGGCGGCAATCTCGTCACGTAGCGCATCCGACATGGGGTCGGGGTAGCGATTGAGCGGGGTCGCGGCGAGTACCTCGTCCACGGCCTCGCGGACGCTCGCCGGCAGGGGTGGGTGTTCTCGTTTGCGGAGAGGTTGATGCGTGTGGCCGTGAAGTTCGGATCGTACGGTTCGATGGAGCGCAGGTGCGGCTGCATGAGGCGTTGGACGCGGGTGGAGAGCTCTGCCACGGTTACCTCACCTCCCCTTGAGCGGTGGGGCGTCCGACGCCGGACGCCACCGTTGCGGCATCGTCGGCGGGCCAGGCGATGGCGGTGAGGTCCGCTTCGGCGAGGACCTTGGTCGCCACGGCAGGGGCGCCCTCGTCGATAAGGCGGCGTCGCAGCCCCGCGGAGAGCGCGTGCGCCCACAGGCCCTCGGCCTGCGCCATGGTCTGGGTGGCGGGGGCGTCGGCGAGTAGGCCCTGCGGCGTGTAGCAGATGACTGACGAGCTCGTAACGAAGTCGTCGACGGACAGCGGGCTGGAGAACTGCGCGGTGCCGCCGGTGGGCAGGGTGTGGTTGGGTCCCGCCACGTAATCGCCCAGCGGTTCGGAACTCCAAGTGCCCACGAAGATCGCACCCGCGTTGCGGATGGAGCCGACGAGCCCGAGGGCATCGGCGCAGTGGAGCTCGAGGTGCTCGGGGGCGATGGTATTCACGGCGTCAATCGCAGTCGCGAGATCGGGCGCGATTACGATGGTCCCCTGGTCGGTGAGGGAGGTGCGGGTGATTTCGGCGCGCGGGCTTTGGGCGAGAAGGACCTCGAGCGCCGCCTCGACACCGCGCGCGAGCTCGGGGCTCTCAGTTACGAGGTAGCACGCCGCCAGCGGATCGTGCTCGGCCTGGGCCATGAGATCGGCGGCGACCACGGCTGCCTCGGCGCTCGCGTCGGCGAGCACGCAGACCTCGGAGGGGCCCGCGATCATGTCGATGCCCACATCGCCCGAGACAAGGCGTTTCGCGGCTGCCACGTAGGCGTTGCCCGGCCCCGTGATCTTCTCCACGCGCGGGATGCTCTCGGTGCCGTAGGCGAGCGCGGCGACGGCCTGGGCTCCGCCCACCAGGTAGATCTCGTCGACGCCGGCGACTTTGGCCGCGGCGAGCGTGGTGGGCGAGATCCCTCCGTCGCGCTGGGGAGGCGTGGCCATCACGACGCGTTCCACGCCGGCGACCTTGGCGGGAATGGCGTTCATCAGCACGGTCGAGGGGTACTGGGCGCGTCCGCCGGGGACGTAGATGCCGGCGGCGCGCACGGGCGTCACCTGCACGCCGAGCAGCGTGCCGTCCGCGCGCGTGGTGAACCATGACTGGCGGACCTGGCGCTGGTGGAAGTCGCGGATCTGCGCGGCGGCCTTCTCGAGGGCAGCGATGAGGGACGCATCCACCTGCTCGAGGGCGGCGTCGATGCGCTCCTGCGGCACACGGAAGTCGGTGAGGTCGACACCATCGAACTCGGCGGCGTACCGATGCAGTGCTGCATCACCCTTCGCGCGCACGGTGGCGATGATGTTCGCGGCAGCTTGGGTGATCTTTGCCGGAACAGCGCCCTCGCGCCCAAGGTTGGATGCGGTGAGACGCTCGCCGGGGAGCAGGGTGACGGTGTTCATATGCGGGCCTTTCTGGGGCTGGGGCGCGGAGGGGTCCGATGGACCAATGCCCCGAGTCGATGGGGGAGGGGCGGGAACTCAATGTGCGTATCGAGCGCGTTGACGGCCTTAATGCGCGTCGTCGCAGGCGCTCTCGTCGCGCCAGGCAGCGAGACGCCGGGCGAGCTCACGCACACGCGGGTCGAGTCGTGCGCGGCCGGGATTCGCGAAGAAGCGGGCCGTGCAGGCCATGAGTTCCCCGGTGATCTCAAGGTTGTTCTCGCGCAGGGTGGTGCCCGTCGCGGTGATGTCGACGATGCGGTCGGCCAGTCCCACGATGGGCCCGAGCTCGATATTGCCGTGCAGGGTCACGACCTCGGCATTCACGCCGCGCTCCTCGTACCAGGCGCTCGCGATGCGCGGGTACTTGGTCGCCACGCGCAGGCATCCGCGTCGGGCATAGGAGCGCTTGGTCGCCTCGGCACGTCCTGCTGGTTCGGCTTCGATGAATCGGCAGGTTCCATACGCCAAATCGACGAGTTGCAGCAGGTCGAGATCCGCCTCGATGAGCGAGTCGCGTCCGCAGATGCCACAGTCGGTCCCTCCGAGCGCGACGAAGGCGGGGGCATCTGTGGCGCGCACGATGACGAGCTCGACCGGACCGATCGCGCCCTCGCCCTCGCGCGTATCGCGCGTGCGTATGATCAGGTGACGCCCGGGGTCGCGCAGTCCGCTCGCGTCGATGCCGACGGCCTCGAGCGCGGCGATGGTGTCGTCCTTCAACGAACCCTTGGGCACGGCGATGCGCAGGGGCGCTTGCTCGCCGACCGTCGCTGATGCGCTGGGATTCGTGGTGGCAGCGGAGCCGGGGCGCACGGTACCTGCCGATTCGCCCACGCGGTTGTCACCGCACGGTGCCTGCTCGGCCTGCGCCTCCAACACCTCGGTGAGGCGCTCGAGGGAGAACGCGAAGCCAGCGGCTGCCGCACCCTGCTCGAGGGCGGCGTCGAGCACCGCGTCGTAACGGCGCCCGACCCCACGGGATCGGCGAGGTCGCCTGCGTAGGCTTTGAGCACCAGCCCGGTGTAGTAGCCAAATGAGCTCATGAGGGAGAAATCGAAAGAGAGATGGCTCGCCAGCTCGGCGTTGCACGAGGTCAGGCGCTGGACGAGCGATCGCAGCTCCGTCGTCGTGGAGGTGGTGGAGCCGGCGGCGCGCAGCAGGGCGTCAACGCGGTCGAGCGCCTCGGGGCCACCCGTGATGCGGGGAAGTTCGCGCATGGCGCGCTGGAGCGCGTCGGGTAGGTCGCTTGTGACGGCGAGCTCGTCAAGGTCGATGTAGTTGTTGGCGTGGACGAGCGCGAGCGCCTCGTTGGCGAGTGCCTCATCGACGCCGAGCTCGAGAAGGGCCTGATAGGGAACGACGCTGCCGCAGACGAGCTGCCAAGAATTGAGCCCCAAGTCATCGAGTGCTTCGGCGGCGATGAGGGTCATCTCGGCGTCCGCGGCGTCCCCGCCCTCACCCACGAGTTCATACCCGAGTTGGGTGAATTGGCGTGCCTGCGCGGTGCCGCGAGGCTGCTGGCGCACGACGGGCGCCTCATAGCGCAGGCGCAGCGGCAGGTCACGCTCGCTCATGCGCGCAGCGATGGCGTGGACCACCGAGGTGGTGTTGTCCGGTCGTACGGCGAGCAGTGCGCCGTTGTCGTCGAAGAGATTGAACGGCGCATCGGAGCTCCAGGCGTTGGCCCCGCCGACGCTTGCCGATTCGATGAGGGGCGTTTCGATGGGGCGGTAGCCATGGTGCACGAGACGAGTCTTCACCGTCGCGACGATATGCTCGCGCATCTCCGCTTCGTCGGGCAGGATGTCCCTAAAACCCCGCGGTGTCGTTGCCATGCGCTTCTCCCATCACATCTGTTTGGCATCGAGCGTGCGCATACTTTAGCATGATGGAGTGTTCCATTGGGGGATGTGCCTATTTTGTAACATGCCGCCTTTAATTCCGACGCGCCAGGCTTGCGAGACCTGCTTGCGAGATCGTTTGCGGTGCGCGCGAGCCATCCCCTGAGGCGGTTGGCTTTGTGCATTTCGGTGCGCCGTGGGGCGCGGGTGCCTTTTGCTCTACAATACGTACGTTTCACCATGTTTATCCAGCAGAAAAGGACGCGCGCGCCCATGGCATCTTACGCCCCGCAGATCTCCTCTCGTCGCACATTCGCGATCATCTCGCACCCCGACGCCGGCAAGACCACCCTCACCGAGAAGCTCCTGCTCTACACCGGCACCATCCAAAGCGCCGGCTCGGTCAAGGGCAAGCAGAACTCCCGTCACGCCGTCTCCGACTGGATGGACATCGAGAAGCAGCGCGGCATCTCCGTCACCTCCTCGGTGCTGCAGTTCACCTATGGTGGCTGCTGCGTCAACATCCTCGATACCCCTGGCCACCAGGACTTCTCCGAGGACACCTACCGCACCCTCATGGCCGCCGACGCCGCGGTCATGGTCATCGACGGCGCCAAGGGCGTCGAGGCTCAGACCAAGAAGCTCTTCCGCGTCTGTGCGATGCGCGGCATCCCGATCTTCACGTTCGTGAACAAGATGGACCGCGAGACGCGCGACCCGTTCGACCTCATGGAGGAGGTCGAGAACGTGCTCGGCATCCGCACGTACCCCATGAACTGGCCCATCGGCAACGGCCGCGACTTCCGCGGCGTGTTCGACCGTGCCAGCCGCAAGGTCCTCGCCTTCGAGGGCGACGGCCGCGCCAACGGCACCAAGAAGGTGGACGAGGTCGAGGCAACGCTCGGCGATGCCGCCCTGAGCGAGCTCATCGGCGAGCACAACCACAACAACCTGATGGACGATATCGAGCTGCTCGACGGCGCCGACTCAGAGTTCGACCTCGACGCCGTGCTCACCGGCAAGCTGTCGCCCGTGTTCTTCGGCTCCGCCCTCACCAACTTCGGTGTGGAGCCCTTCCTCAAGGACTTCCTGCGCCTGGCCCCCGGCCCCGGTGCGCACACCGACGCGCTCACCGGCGAGCCCGTGGAGCCCACGCGCGAGGACTTCTCCGGCT
>SAMEA3387512__coassemble_4400_pt1 | contig 5141 bp, 6 predicted proteins | sample SAMEA3387512__metabat2_high_PE_001 | metagenome-assembled genome bin SAMEA3387512 (sample SAMEA3387512) | Felis catus | biome: Faeces | place: United Kingdom | collected 2012
CGCAGGCCACCAAGGTGGCGCAGATGGCGGCAGACGCCTACGCGCACACCATTCGTCCCACGCACACCACCAACGACGGGGACTCCATCTACGTGCTGGCATCCGGCTCGCTTCCGGCAGATGCGAGCGAGCGCATCCCCCTCGACCTGATGGGCCTTGTCGCCACCCGCACCCTCGAAGCCGCCATCGTCGCCGGCTGCACCGAGGCCACGGGACTGCACGGCATCCCCGCGCACAGAGACCTGACATCCGATGTCGCGTAAGGGCAAGGCGGCCTGCATCATTCTCGACGCACTCGCCGCGAGCATCGCACTCATTCCCATAGCGTGGTTTTTCGGCTTGTCGTTTGGCGGATAGGACCCGATACCCGCCGATTGGCGTTTGGAGCCCGCGCGCAAAAGCGGTACGGCATGAAAGATACGACCGCACCGAGACGAAAACAGGGCACGTGGACGACACAACCTCTCAACCTGCCGGCAACACGCGCGGCATCAGCCTTATCGGCCTCATCGCACTCGTCATCAGCTCCTCGATCGGCTCGGGCGTCTTCGCCCTTTCCACCGACATCTCCGCCGCCGCGGCGCCGGGCCCCGCGCTCATCGCCTGGCTCATCACGGGCATCGGCTTCATGGCGCTCGCCACCACCTTCGGCAGGCTCTCCGTGGTGCGCCCCGACCTCAACGGCATCGTGGACTACGCGCGCGAGGGCTTTGGGCCGTTCGTAGGCCTTGTCTCGGGCTGGGGATACTGGCTGTCCATCTGGATCGGCAACGTCGCGTTCGGCGTCATGCTCGTCACCGCCATCGGGTACTTCTTCCCGCCGTTCTCGAGCGGCCTGACGGCCGCGGGCGTCGCCTTCATCTCCGTGCTCAACTGGGCCATCGTCCTGCTCGTCAACAGGGGCGTCGAGGAGGCGAGCGCGCTCAACGCCATCGTCATGGTATGCAAGCTCGTGCCCATCTTCGCCTTCATCCTCGCCATGGTCGTCATGTTCGACCCCGCGGTGTTCACCGCCGATTTTTGGGGAAACCTCGCCAACAACCTCTCCGACCCCGCGCTCGCCCCCGGATCGGTACCCACCCAGATCGTCAACTGCTTCATGGTCATGATGTGGGTGTTCGTCGGCATGGAGGGCGCCAGCGTGCTCGGTCACCGCGCGCGACGCAAATCCGACGTGAGCCGCGCGACCATCTTGGGGTGCACCGCGCTCGTGGTCATCTACGTCGCCGCCTCCATCCTGCCGTACGGCTACCTCACCCGTGAGGAGCTCATGGCGCTCGGATCGCCCTCCATGCCCTATATCTTCGAGCGCGTGGTGGGTCCCTGGGGAGGCGCGTTCATCTCGGGCGGGCTCATCATCTCGATTTTCGGCGCGTGGCTCTCCTACACCATCTTGGCCTCGGAGGCCATGCACGGCATGGCGCGCATGAAGCTGCTGCCCAGCGCGTTCGACCGGCTCAACACGTACAGCGCCCCCACGGCCTGCCTGTTCACCACGGGAGCCATGATTCAGCTGCTCTCGATCGTGATGCTCTTCTCCGAGCGCGCCTATCAGTTCGCCTACTCGCTGTGCACCGCGTCGATCGCGATCAGCTGGACGCTCGCCGCCGCGTACATGGCCAAGGCGTGGCTCGCGCAGGAGCGCGGGCAGGGGGCATCTGAGGCCCCGCGCATCCGCGTCGTCGACGGCATCTGCGCCGCATGCTCCGCCGCGTTCCTCATCGTCGCCATCGCCGTCTCGGGCGTGGAGCAGCTCATGATGTGCTGCATCGCCTACATCCCGGGCATCGCCTGCTACATATGTCACCCGGGTACGCGACGACACACACGACGCGCTGACGCCCGGGCGCCCTACCGATTCTCGATGCTGCCGATGTTCTTGAGCTCGATGGAGATCAGGCCGTTCGGCTCGTTGACGAACTGCACGTACTGGGAGTCCTTGAGCATCTCGGCGGGAAAGCTGATCTCGATGCCCGTGTCGGTGCGGATCTTGTGGTTGCGCACGGGGGCGCGCTCCACCACGGCACGCTCGACCGGCACGCGCTCGGGCAGGCGCTCCTCACGCACGCGCTCCTCCACGCGCTCCTTGAGCACCGGCTCGTCCTCGAAGATCTCCTCCGCGATATCCCACGGGGCGATCTCCTCGTCGGCCTCGACCACCTCGGCGACGGCGGCCTTCGCCTTGGCGAGCGCCACGGCCGTGTTGGCGCCGTGCTCCTCGGCGACCTCCTCGACGATGCGCGTCACGGTCTCGATGACCTCCTTGCCCGACACGCCCGCCTCGCACTGGAGCAGGCCCTCGGGGATGATCATCGTGTCCTCGCCCATGATCTTGCGCCGCTTGTCCACGTAAAACGCCTCCATGGAGCCCGCGCGGACCAGGGCGTAGGAGCTGACCTTCTGCGAGGGGGCGGGCAGGATCGCGTAGCGCTTGGCGATGTCGTTGCGCACCTCGCCGGCCTCGCGCGCGACCTCGTGCATGAAGGCGGTACGGCTCGCCATGAGCAGGACCGCGAACCAGCGCACGTCCTCGTCGTCCTCGAAGTCGGCCACGAGCACGTCGGTGGACTCGAGCTTGTCGGCCTTGGCGAGCTCGGCGCCGAAGAACTCCGCGATTTGCTGGGAGAGGTCCACGAACTCGCGCTCGCCGAAGAAATACCCCTTGAGCTCGCCGGCAAACGCGCTGTCCTCGGCAAAACTCGCGCGGCGGTTGTCCACGCTCGTGCGGGCGCGACGCAGGTGAGAGGTCACGAACGAGCGCACCGCGCGCGTATCGAAGTCGAGCTCGCGCTCGCTCATGACGTTGACGGCGGAGTCGAAGTCGAGGATATGCAAGATGGCGTGGTTGATCTTCATGCGGTCGGGCTCCCTTTGACGTCGTTCGAACGCTCGCCATTATACCCGTGGGCGCATGTGCGGCGGGCTTGGTGACAAAGTCACAGACAGCGGCCGCGCGGATGCGTATCGTAAGCATCGACAAGGAACGTCGCCCGCATACAAGGCGGACGCACCAGAAAGGTTCGACCCATGTCATTGTTCTCCAGCTTCTTTGGGCCCAACATCAACGAGCTCGCCGCGCAGGCGCGCGACACGCCTGGCAGCATCGTGATCGACGTCCGTACGCCTGACGAGTATCGCGAGGGGCATATCGAGGGCGCTCTGAGCGTGCCCCTCGTCTCGGTCCCCGCCACCGCCGCGCAGCGCCTGCCCAACAAGAACGCACCCATCTACGCCTACTGCCTCTCCGGCGCGCGCAGCGCCCAGGCGTGTCGCGAGCTCGAGCGTCAGGGCTACACCAACGTCGTCAACATGGGCGGCATCGGCAACTGGAGCGGTCCTCTGGCGCGCTAACGCGCAGCCACGCGCCCGCCTCAATCCAAACGAGAGGATTTGACCATGAAAGTCGTCATCATCGGCGGAGTCGCCGGAGGGGCCTCCGCCGCCGCCCGCCTGCGCCGCCTGGACGAGCACGCCCAGATCGTCATGATCGAGCGCTCCGGCTACGTGAGCTACGCCAACTGCGGCCTGCCGTACTACATCGGCGGCACCATCACCGACCGCTCCAAGCTCACGCTGCAGACGCCCGAGAGCTTCCGTGCGCGCTTCGACATCGACGTGCGCGTGCGCCAGGAGGCCATCGCCATCGACCCCGAGGCCCGCACCGTCACCGTTCGCCGGCTCGATGATGGCAGCGAGTACATCGAGGGCTACGACAAACTCATCCTCTCCCCCGGCGCGCGCCCGGTCATGCCGGGGCTGCCCGGCGAGGACGGCGAGCGCCTGTTCACGCTGCGCACCGTCGAGGACACCTACCGCATCGCCGACTTCGTCGAGCGCGAGCGGCCGAGGCGCGTCACCGTGGTGGGCGCGGGCTTCATCGGCCTCGAGATGGCCGAGAACCTCCGCGAGCGCGGGCTCGAGGTGACCGTGGTGCAGCGCGGCGACCACGTCCTGCCGATTTTCGATGCCGACATGGCGGCCCTGCTCCACAACCACCTGCGCGAGCACGGCGTCGAGCTCCTGCTCAACGCCAACGTCACCGGCTTCGCCGAGCACGACGGCGTGGTCGCCACCTCGCTCGCGGACGGTCGCGTCATCGAGTCCGACATGGTCATGCTCTCCATCGGCGTGGCGCCCGAGTCCACCCTCGCCCGCGAGGCCGGCCTAGAGCTGGGACTGCGCGGTAGCATCAAGGTCGATGCCTCCATGCGCACGAGCGATGAGCACATCTACGCCGTGGGAGATGCCGTCGAGGTCGTCAACGTGGTCACGGAGGCGCCCGCGCTCATCGCCCTCGCCGGCCCCGCCAACAAGCAGGGTCGCATCGCCGCCAACGCCATCTGCGGACGCGAGAGCGCGTTTGCGGGCTCGCAGGGCTCATCCGTACTCAAGCTCTTCGAACTCGACGCGGCGGCCACCGGCCTCACGCTCACGGGCGCCCGGCGCGCCGGCCTCGACGCCGACGCCGTCGTGCTCTCCCCCGCCAACCACGCCACGTACTACCCGGGTGCCGAGACCATGACGCTCAAGGTCGTCTTCGAGCGCCAGACCGGCCGCATCTTGGGTGGGCAGGCCATCGGCCGCGGCGGCATGGACAAGCGCATCGACGTGCTCGCCGTGGCGGTGCGCGCCCGGATGACCGCGAGCGACCTCGCCGAGCTCGACCTCGCCTACGCGCCGCCCTACTCCTCGGCCAAGGACCCCGTCAACATGGCGGGCTTCATGATCGAGAACATCCTGGAGGGCCTGGTCGACCAGGTGGGCTGGGATGAGGCGCTCGCTCTTTCAACCGCCGACGAGAACGTCGCGCTGCTCGACACGCGCACCGCAGACGAGCATGCGCGCGGAGGCATCGAGGGGGCGCTGCACATCCCCGTCGACGAGTTGCGCGAGCGCCTGGAGGAGCTGCCGCGCGACAAGCGCCTCCTCGTCTTCTGCGCCAGCGGCCTGCGCAGCTACGTTTCCTGCCGTATCCTTGCGCAGCACGGCTTTACCTGCGCGAACATCGCGGGCGGCTACAGCTTCCACGCGCAAGTCGAACGCGGCGACGCCGTGCCCCACACCTGCGTGGGCGACTGCGGCCTGCCCGTGGGCGCGTAAACGCGACCCCGCGCGCCCGCGCGCATCCGCAGGCATAGACC
>SAMEA3387512__coassemble_5667_pt1 | contig 4102 bp, 2 predicted proteins | sample SAMEA3387512__metabat2_high_PE_001 | metagenome-assembled genome bin SAMEA3387512 (sample SAMEA3387512) | Felis catus | biome: Faeces | place: United Kingdom | collected 2012
CACCTTGAACGACGGCAGCTGCTTCAAGGACCTGCAGGTCGTCATGAACCGCGAGGCGCTCGCCAACTACGACGAGATCGCCCATCAGAACGTCTCCGCGGCGCTCATCTGTACCGGCGAGCTCAAGCTCACGCCGGACGCCCCGCAGCCCTTTGAGCTCGCCGCGACCGAAATCGCGGTCGAGGGCGTTTCCGCGCCGGACTACCCGCTGCAGAAGAAGCGCGCCACCGTCGAATTCCTGCGCACCCAGCAGCACCTGCGCCCACGCACCAACCTGTTCCGCGCGGTTTTTCGCATTCGCTCCGTTGCCGCCGCTGCCATTCACCGCTTCTTCCAGGACCGCGGCTTCGTCTACGTGAACACCCCCATCATCACCGCGAGCGACTGCGAGGGCGCCGGCGAGATGTTCCACGTCACCACCATCGATCCGGCCAACCCGCCGCTGGATGATAAGGGCAACGTGGACTTCAGCCAGGATTTCTTCGGCACTGCCGCCTCGCTCACCGTTTCCGGCCAGCTCAACGCCGAGAACTTCGCCATGGCTTTCGGCGACGTGTACACCTTCGGCCCGACCTTCCGCGCCGAGAACTCAAATACCACGCGCCACGCGGCCGAGTTCTGGATGATCGAGCCCGAGATCGCCTTCGCCGACCTGGCCGACGACATGGACCTCGCCGAGGACATGCTCAAATACGTTATCCGCGACGTCATGGGCCGCTGCCCCGATGAGCTCGCCATGCTCAACAAGTTCGTGGACAAGGGCCTCATCGCGCGCCTCACGCACGTGGCCAATTCCGACTTCGCCCGCGTCACCTACACCGAGGCCGTGAAGATCCTCGAGGACGCCGCCGCCGCCGGCCACACGTTCGACTACCCCGTGAGCTGGGGCATCGACCTGCAGACCGAGCACGAGCGCTTCCTCACCGAGGAGCACTTCAAGTGTCCGACCTTCGTGACCGACTATCCCGCCGAGATCAAGGCCTTCTACATGCGCCTGAACGACGACGGCAAGACCGTCGCCGCGGCCGACTGCCTGGTGCCGGGCATTGGCGAGATCATCGGCGGCTCCCAGCGCGAAGAGCGCCTCGACGTGCTCGAGCGCCGCATCGCCGAGCTGGGCATGGATGCCGAGCAGTACCGCTACTACCTCGATCTGCGCCGCTACGGCACCTGCAAGCACGCCGGCTTTGGCCTGGGCTTCGAGCGCCTGGTCATGTACCTCACGGGTGTGGGCAATATCCGCGACGTCCTTCCGCACCCCCGCACCGTGGGCAGCTGCGAGTTCTAGCGTCCGGCTGATAGGCCTAACACGAAACACAACAAGGGGCTTTGCATTTCACGTGTAAAGTCCCTTGTTTGCGTTTCGCGGCGAACGAATGCTGGGCGGAGATGGCCTCGAGGAGATCTCTGAGTGTGGTAGAGGGTATAGAGTATACCCGCGCTTATTCTCCAGTATGTGCGAGCTATCGCATTCTGCCCGGTGCCCCGGTCACGGAACGCCGGGCGGCCGTAGATGCACGCCCCAACTTCAATAGAATTTCTGTCCTCAAACCACGGTGGATTGAGACGCTGCCCGCTTGTTAACACAGCGTTAACGTTGTGGTGGCGGTTGTGTGAGCGCGCTAGTATATCCCTTGCATACTTTTTCGCGATAAAGTGCTTCGCCGCGAGAGCGAAGCCCGGAACAGAGGAAACGGAGTTGATCGCCATGCTGAGCATCTCGCGCAGGAATTTCATCACCCTTGGAGCGGGCCTGTTTGCCACGGGTGCCTTGGCTGGTTGCGGCGGCGGCTCCTCCGCAGAGGGCTCCTCTTCCAGCGAGGGCGGCTCGTCCGCCGCAAGCGGAACCTACAAGATCGGCGTGCTGCAGCTCACCGAGCACGGCGCGCTCGACCAGACCAACGAGGGCTTCGTGGCCGCACTGGATGAATCCGGCATCGACGCCAAGATTGACCAGCAGAACGCCCAGAACGACCAGTCCGCCTGCCAGACCATCGCGAGCAAGCTCGTGAACGACGGTGACGACCTGATCTTTGCCATCGCCACGCCCGCCGCGCAGGCGGTCGCCGGCGCCACCTCCGAGATCCCCATCGTGGGGTCCGCCATCACCGACTATGCGGAGAGCGGCCTAGTGGAGTCCAACGACGCGCCCGGCGGCAACGTCACCGGCACTTCGGACCTCACGCCCGTTGCCGATCAAATCGATCTGCTCCACCAGTTGCTGCCCGATGCCAAGACCGTGGGCATCCTGTTCTGCTCAGCGGAGTCCAACTCCGAGGTTCAGGTCCAGCTCGCCGAAGAGGCGCTGGACGCGGCCGGCATCGCGCACGAGCGGTACGCCGTGTCGTCCTCCAACGAGATTCAACAGATGGTCGAATCCATGGTGGGAAAGGTCGACGCGATCTACGCCCCCACCGACAACACTATCGCCGCGGGCATGGCGACCGTTTCCATGGTCGCCAATGAGAATACGCTCCCCGTCATCGTAGGATGCGACACCATGGTCGAGGACGGAGGGCTGGCGTCGTATAGCATCAACTATTACGACTTGGGCTATAAGGCGGGCGAGATGGCCGTGAAGATCCTCACCGAGGACGCCGATCCCGCCGATATGCCCATCGAGTACCTGTCGAGCGATGAGTGCCAGCTCATCGTGAACCAAAAGACGGCCGACGCGCTCGGCGTTGACGTCTCCGCCCTTGAGGGCGCCCAGATCGTCTAACGTTCATATCCGAGTGATATCCGCCTTACGGCACGACTGCGTCCGCGGCGCGAGTGCGCCCGCATGCCTGTTCCGCAGGGTTCCACGCCCGCGTGACGCGCCCGGCAGCCCTGTCGCTCGTCTTACGATTTTTGCCCCCTCCGGGGGCGCACAAGGAGAATACCCATGAATGACATGACCTGTTCCCGTCGCTCGCTCGCGAAGGGCGCCGTCGGCGCGGCTGCGCTCGCCGCTGCAGGCGGCCTCGGCCTTGTCGGCTGCGGTGGCGATGGTGCCGCCGATGCCGGTTCGGCTTCTGCCGCCCGTGCATCGTACAAGATCGGCATCCTGCAGCTCACCGAGCACGCCGCCCTCGATGCCGCTAACAAGGGCTTTGTCGCCGCGATCGAGGCGTCGGGCATCGATGCCTCGATCGATCAGCAAAATGCTCAAAACGACCAGTCTGCCTGCCAGACCATCGCGAGCACGCTCGTGAATGAGAATTGCGACCTGATCCTCGCTATCGCCACGCCTGCCGCCCAGGCGGTCGCGGGTGCAACCTCCGACATTCCTATCGTCTGCACTGCCATCACCGACTTCGCCGCCTCTGGGCTGGTTGAGGACAACGACGCCCCGGGCGGCAACGTCACCGGTACTTCCGATATGAATCCCGTTGCCGATCAAATCGACCTGCTTCACCAGTTGGTCCCCGACGCCAAGAAGGTCGGCCTGCTCTACTGCACGGCCGAGTCCAATTCCAAGCTGCAGATCGATCTTGCGGCCGAAGAGCTCGACCGCCTGGGTATCGAGGGCGTCGAATACACCGCCTCCAGCTCCAATGAGGTGCAGCAGGTGGTCGAGTCGATGGTGGGGAAGGTCGATGCGATCTACACCCCCACGGACAACACCATCGCCTCCGCGATGACCGTGATCGCCTCCATCGCCAACGAGAACAAGGCCCCCACGGTGTGCGGAGAGGTCGCCCATGTCGAGGCGGGTGGCCTGGCCAGCATTTCCATCAACTACGAGGAGCTGGGGCGCCGCGCGGGCGAGATGGCGGTGCGCATCCTTTCCGAGGGGGCCGATCCGGCCGACATGCCCATCGAAACCATGACCGCCGACGAGTGCGACCTGGTGTACAACCAAAAGACCGCCGACGAGCTCGGCATCGACGTGAGCTCCCTCGCCGACGCCGGCGGCACCGACGTGAGCGCATAGGGCGCGTGCGCGGCTTCTTTGCCGGCACATCAGTAACTGTCGCATAAGCGATGAGCTCCGGCAAACGCCTCCGCCGGGGTTCATTTGGCTCGATGAGAAGGAGGGACAACATGAGTGGTGCTCTACTCGGCGCCGTCTCCCAGGGCATTCTCTGGGGCATCATGGTCCTTGGTGTGTTCATCA